>Ga0325403_1003046_pt1 | contig 15128 bp, 7 predicted proteins | sample PopdelMetagenome_19_FD_205665 | JGI IMG/M metagenome (GOLD analysis project Ga0325403, IMG submission 205665) | Populus deltoides microbial communities from Bellville, Georgia, United States - Xylem-PdKOR-R4 | ecosystem: Host-associated > Plants > Phyllosphere > Stem > Wood/Secondary xylem...
TTTAAATAACACAAAAACTATAAGATCTAAAATATTATTCTCTATCGTGAATATGATGGACCTACAACAACATAATATTTAAAAATAATTATATTAAAAGCAATAATGTTATGGAGAAGAGAAAACGGTGATATATAAATACATATATTTAATGCTATGTACTATCATAATTTCTTACAATTCCCGTCTAATGCTTCTAAGTTCATTGTTTTGGGAGTCACTAAATAATTCTCTCCTCCCTTTTCATTCCATAAATTTTAATAAACATCTGTATTTTTAGGGTCGAAGGGATAATTCCTTCAAGATGCCGATCCTCATTTTATTAACACTTGATTCTGAATCTTAGCTATAAAAAAATATTAAAAATAATGATTGGCCCTAACTAACATAATAATAATAATAATAATAATAATAATAATAATAATAATAATAATGACTGATGAACCTAGAAAATATCATAATATCCCAAATAATGATGCCATTGATTCTTTTTAGAAAATAACAAAATAATTATTTTACTATTTCTTTCCATAATGCAATGTATCTTACACTGTTTGTTATTTTTTAAAAATTAAAATAATTCATTATCAAATAATCTATTTTTGCAACAACGTAAAGCAGTCACAAGTAATATATATATATATATATATGGTGAGAGGCTCGAATTCTATATCTCAAAAGCTACGAGACATAAAGGATTGTTTGAATCATGTTTTTAAAAAATTTGAAAATTTTATTTTAGTATTAAATTAATTTATTTTATATTTTTAAATAATTTTAACTTCTGTCGGCCAACTGTTCCGTCACCCCATCATTACATCCTTATGTTATTCTAACAGAATTACCATTTCTTCGTTTGAGGCACGCAGTCGCTCAACTGCTCTGATTGGTTAGCCTAGCAACCAAAAAAGCCCAGTATGCAATGGAGAAACAAACCCTAACTCAAAGGGTCCTCTCTTCCTTCCTCCTCTCCCCTTTCTCTGTCTCTTTCTATCAGAGAGAGTTATATTTCCAATAACCTCAAAAAACTGTTAATTGATTGGTTGATTGACTTGATAGAGATTAGAGTGATCTATATATAGAATAGAAAATGGATCCAGACGAAGGAAAGTTGTTCATAGGACGAATAACATGGGACACAACGGAAGAGACACTAAGAGACCTCTTCAACCTGTACGACGAGGTCTCTCAGGTTATAATAATGCGTGACAAAACGACCAGTCGTCCTCGTGGCTTTGGTTTCGTTGTTTTCTCCGATCCTTCCCTTCTAGATCCTGTTCTCCAGGATAAACACACCATCGATGGCCGTTCTGTAATGACTCTCTTCATTTTCTTCAAATTCATCTAATTTTCTTTTTTGTGGAACTAAGCTACAATGGGTCCCTTAATTTATGTGTTTTTGTTTTTCTTTCTTTCTATTTATGGATAATTTGTGTTTTTTAAACGTTGATTGCTGCAAAAAAATATGGGGCAGCTCACCAATTGTAGACTAATTTTTTACGTACATATATTGGTTGATTTATAGTATTGTTTATTATCATGGTTTGATCTATTTCTGTAATGTAAATGTTTTTGGAATTATTTTTTTCAGCAGTTTTAATTTTCTTCTTTAGCGACATAAGTGGAGGCGAAAAGGGCTTTATCCAGAGAAGAACAACACACCTCATCTAGATCTGGAAATTTTAACTCTGGTAGAGGCTCTGGTGGTGTAGGTAATTTTAGGACTAAAAAAATCTTTGTTGGTGGCTTGCCTCCCACCTTGATGGAAGATGCATTCCGTCAATATTTTCAAAGTTATGGTCACATATATGATGTGGTACTAATGTATGACCAGCAAATTCAAAGGCCTCGTGGCTTTGGATTTATTACCTTTGATACGGAAGATGCAGTTGATAATGTACTCCAGAAGACCTTTCATGAGTTGAATGGTAAACTTGTAGAGGTAAAACGAGCACTCCCGAAAGATGCAAATCCAGGTGGTGAGGGGCGTGATGGTGGCCATCGAGGTTATGGCTCCTCTGGAGCCAATGTAAGTGCAGCTGATGGTCGAATGGACGGAAACAGATATATGCAGGCCCAAACTTCTGCAGGTGGTTACCCACCGTATTCTGGTTTTGCTGCACATAGTTATGGTTATGGAGCAGCAAATAGTGGAGTTGGTTATTATGGAAATTATGGTGTTGGTGGTTATGGTGGTGGAAATACTGGATATGGTACAGGAGTGTATGGCATGTCTAGCTCCGTAAAAAATAGCTAGAACAGCCAAACTCCTTCCAATTATGGTGCTTCTGGTTATGGTGCAAATGCAGGCTATGGGGCTGCAGCCCCCTGGATTGCTTTTGGTGGTGGCTGTCCTGCTTCTGCTCCTATGGGTCAGTATCTAGCAGGAGCTTCTGTGTATGGGAACCAAGGCTATGGTTATGGTGATTATGGTGGAAGTGATGGTCCTTATTCTGGTGGCTATGAGGCTGCTGGTGGGCATGCTGGAAATGCTCCAAATGGTAGTGTTGGCAGCAAAGCTGGTGGGGGAGAGCAACAAGGGAGTGGTGGCGGCTACGAAGACAGTAATGGGAATTCAAGATATGCAAATGAAGCCTGGAGGTCTGATCCTTCACAAGCCTCTGGTGGTTATAGTGGTGCTTATTCAGGATAGGCACCCGCACATCAGTGATTGATGATGCCTTCAGGTTTTTGTGAAATTCATAAACATGCATCTATTTTTCTTTAACCAGTTGTAGTTTGCAGTGGCTTTCTGCTAGTATATAATGACTAGTAGTTCCAAGCAGTAGCTGCACCATTTCATTAATAGCATTTGCTTTTCAAGTCACAACTGTTAACTTCATTTCGTATTTTGCTTAATTGATAACCTCTTAATCTTTTAAAGCTTGGAGTGCTGTTCTGAGCCTTTTCTATTATTATATTGATGTCATTTATGCAGGCATCTGATTGATGGCTCTTTATTAGTTAGCATCTACTGATCTGCTTGAATTTACTGGCATTTTGAGTATATTTTATTGGATGTCTGATTTTCATAGCAGTAATGCTTAGCTTTTATATGTGGTATGCCATGATTGAGATTGAGTAGAGATTTTCAAATGTAGTGAAGTTTAAGGATACTGTGCTGGAGCTTTTAGCCTAGATTCCTACCTTGTGAATAGAAGCAGTAACCAGTTTGGTAGTAAATTTTTGTGAGAAAAGATAATTTCCTCCTGTATTTGCAATTTTTGTACAGGAGAGAGCATTCAACTTCAGTTTGGAACTTGTGGAACTCAAAAGGTGGTAATTGGGTTTGTGGCGAGGACTGGAATTTAAAGTGGGCTCGCTAACGATGCTTTTTTCACCGCAAAATATATAGTAGGGCTGAAGTCTTCCCATTATGAACATGGTATTGTAAGTTGAAGGATGGTATAACTTTCCTGCTCTGATTTCATTTTTTTATCTATTTCTTTAGAGTTACCAACATAGAATTATTCAGCCTTTTGGGAGAGAGAAAAGCGAATGAATTATGTATTGTCAGTGAAAGCCTGTGTAGTTTTGGTGAGAAAAAAACATAGCTTCATTTTAGCCCTCTAGTCGGTCTACCTCATCTATTCTTGGTTCTTTGTCCTTGTGCAATAACTAATTATCATTTGCATCTTAACATTTTTTGTTGCACTTTAGTGTTGGCTAAGTGCAAGCAGATCAATCTCTAGAATCAGTGGTGCCCGCCAACTGCATTGCCTGGTAGAAACGGTGTATCTTGTCATCTTTTATTCCTCTTCCTCTTCTTACTGGTTTCGTGCTGTCTATTATTTTTTCTTCTTGATCTGGTTGTTATCATCTGCAATTCCTTGTTTCCTCTTATGTTTTTCATTCTGATCCCATTTGAGTTCTCATTTTTAGTTTAGGTACTTATGATTAAGCATGTCGAAGCCCTTTTCATGAAACTGGGATATGGCTGGAGGTGTCCAAGAAGCCACCAAGTTCATGGAGAACATATGGTGACCAGTCCAAATGCTTGCTAGAAAATGGAGAGACAATTTTCAGATGTAACTTCCAGCTTAGTTGTTTTATGAATAGGTTTTAAAATAAGCTGAGTAGCCTACAATACCTCATAGACACAAGGTATCTTGTGCATAAAACACACTATTGGTTTGTGTATTTCCTTCGTTAGAGCTTAATAAATGTTGGGAAGAGTTGTTGAAAATTGTTGCGCATTTGCATCCTTGCTTGGATGTTTGTTTTGGTATCAGATCTCTGGGTTTTATCTTTATTGTGAAGTTTGCAAAATTTTGTAGCCCAAGTATGTATGAATCGTCTATAGAAATGATTCAGGAGAGATTAACATGTCTCGAAGGCTTAATTGCTTAATAAATGATAAGCCAAAGACAGCCGTGGAAAACGCTGAAGGTACATTGATCTTATGCAAACACAAGTTGACAGTTGCAAGTTGTGGAGGAGGAAATTTCTGTCTTAAGGAGCGTAGCGTAGCGATAAACACTGCAATCATCTTAGCATTATAAAAAACAATTAAAGAAAAAACAAAAAAAATGTGAACTAAACAATTTAAAAAAGAAATATGGTTTAATTAAAATTTAAATAAAAATAATAATATAGAGAAAATAAATAAACAAATAAGAGGGAGGGTATTAATTATTTAAAAAAAAACAATCAAAAGTTAAAAATAAAAGATGCTAGGCTTTGCTAGACTTGACATGGGATCTAAAAGTCCAAACATGCTTTGATATTTTATTTTTAAGGAGTAAACGGCACGTTCACCCTATTTTTATTTTTTTTTATAAATAGATGACAAGTCATCTATTATGTCAGATGGTCTGTATTCCTTGACAATATTTTTCGATCACTTTCGATGATGAAAAAAAATCGGGGTTTGAGTTTGGGATTCTAAGAATTCATTATCAATTTGTTTTCGCTTAAAAACACCTGAAAAATACTTTAAAATCTTAACAAACTCGTTTTCAACCCTGAAATAGTCTTTAATGTCTCCAAAAAATGCAAATTAAACAAATACAAATAGTTTTACAAAAACAAGTCAGGAACTTGTTTTTTTTATTAGGCAAATAACATGTGGTTCGTCAATTCTTTTTTAAAAAAATATAAGATGAAATGTTGTTCTCTAGTTCACATTGTGGCCACTAGAGGTGGCTGAAAAATCAGGTTCGAGTTTTAGGATTTTAAAAATTCATTTTCAACCATTTTCATCTAGAGATACTTAAAAAAACACTCAAACGACCTTAATAAACTTGTTTTTAATCTCCAAACACCCTTAAATCTATCTAAAAATTCAAAATCAATTCGAATCAAATAAAATTTCTCAAGTGCTAATCTTTTTTTTCGGTGAAATGAATGGTAAAAAAACACCTTAATATATCTTCTCTTTTTAAAAGAAACTTATTGATATCAAAATCGATTTTTTTTTATGGTGGAATTGGGTTGATCAACCAATTTCTCTCTCCTCTTTCTTTTTCAAGTGATTCTTATTTTTTTCAAATTCTAGGGATTGAAATATGAAACAATTAGTATAGAAATGTGAAACCCTAAAAAAATAGGGACAAGAATGAAAAGGTAACAACTATAGGGACTAAATGTAATTTTCCATGACCATAAGCATTAAAAAAGAAAAAAAAAGGTTGTAGTTTTCTTCCTTTTGGTCCCTCTTGTTTAAAGTTTTTTTTAAAAAAATTATAAAATCAAATCCTATTTTTCAAAATTAAAAATCAATTTAATACTAAGGCATTTTTTATATGAATATGATGTAGCATGCGAACCAAAGCAAATTATCATGTTTAAAATCATGTGAATATAATATGGGAGGATGAAATTAAAAAAAAAAAACTTTAAAATAAATAGTTTTTCAATGATCGGAAAAAAAAGGACTAGAATCAGGCTTGCTATAACAATCCATGATGTGTTTGAGTTTGATGCCAAAGTGAAAAAAATAGTATTTTTCCATTCTTCATTTAGTTTATTTGTAGTTTGATTCCATAGTAAAAAAAAAAAAAAAGTTATTGGTGGTCAAAATTTAGTCACTGAAGAATTTTCTTTCTCCTTAACTTTTTAGCAAATTTCTCTCCCATCTCCCCACCATCAAGGATTGAAACATTATATAAAAAAATAAAGTTTAGGACCAAAACATAATTATCTAAAAGAACAAGGATGATATAGAAAAAATTGAATCTCGAGAGATTAAATTGAACTTTTATGTGCCTTTTATATAAAAGGGTTATGTTTATTCCTTTATATCAATTTTGACCGAATAAGAATCAATGAGTATCACCAAATGATCCATTATATGTATCAATTAGACCTATTACAAGGTTTAAAACTAAGAAGATCCAATAGGAATCAATTGAGTTGATTTAGAATGTTTGGGTTAAATAGTTGTAAATTTACCACGCTAGACCTTCAAGTACTATTTATGACATATTTGAAGCTACAGGTGAAATATTACTGTAATTTTAGTTGGGATGAAAACTAAACATCTCAAGATTTTTATCCATATATGGTACGTCTAGTAACTCATCCATATAAAAGAGAACAAAGTATTTGAAGTTAGGATTGAAATATGCCAGAAAACAAGGAAAGTCGAACTATTTTCCATAGGATTTATGAATTCTTATATAGCATTGATTCAACTAAATGTGAAATCCTTATTCTACAAGGATTCCTTGCTTTCCAGGAAGATCAATTAGGCTACAATTCTTATTTTGTAAGGATTTCTTATGCAACAACAATCCTTATTATTTGAGGGCATTAGAGGTAGTTTGGGGTTTATTTTTCTGATCTATAGTTTTACGCTAACAAATATAATTTTCAATTTGACCATTGGATTGTGATGATATTTCACCAGAAGATCCCAAAGGCCTTTTTTTATATAGGTTTAAAATGTCATCATGATCAACATAAAAAAGGCCTTGCAATAAAGCTTATAAGGTATTGTGCAAGATTTACATTAATTTGTTAGTTGGTTTAGAATTATTTTTTTTTATTTAGAAATTTTTGGATATTTTTCCAGCATTATTTATGATATTTTTACATATTATAAATAAGATTGTTTATCTTGTAATTAAGTTTTTTTAGATTGATTTTTATTTCAAAATAATATTGTGTGTTTATGTGAGGTTTCTTATGCTCTTAGATCTTCTTTAAACTTTTCTTGGACTTATCAAAATTCAAGTATCTTTGTGGCTTTCTTCTTTTATACCTTTAGTTCGTGATTCCTTATAATCATAGGATTAAAGTCTTTTTCATCAAATAACTTTGATGCCTAAGTTCAGGTAATCATTGTTTCTATCTCTATATTTAACAACACATAAAATAAGCGAGAGAAAACAAATCAAAATAGATTGTAACATATAAAATTATACAAGCATAACTAAAAAGGATGAAACTGAAAAGAAACAAAGTTAAATGATTGAATTGTAAATTGTGCAAACTATAGGGACCAAGAAATTAGTAGGATTGTAGCTTGCATGATTTCTGAATTTTGGAGCGCACTTTTTTTAGAATAGAGAGAGAACAGAGTTGCTGGAACCATAATTCCACCAGCCATCATTAGATTTTGCTCCTATTCAATTATGTTTCTCATCTCACCCAACTCTATAATATAATTGGATGGATCATGACTATCTAAAACCTTTTAAGAGATATTAACATTGCAAATTATCTGGAAATCTTATACTTGGGATAGTTAAAGTCGCCAGCCTATTTCACTTACATCCACCATTGAATAGGTTTCAAATTTGATAGGGAGGTTCAGCTAGATACCATCTTCACTTTGAATGGTGAAGATAGGATTTGGACTCACTTTGTATAATTTGGAATCCCTTTGTCCAAAATCCAATAGTTTTCATGTTAGTTTGGTTCTAAGTTAATCGCGACTGATTATACTGTTGGATTTGCCTAGTGCTTAGATATGTCACTCTTGACGTGGTTTTATAGAACTCTAATGTTGGGTTTTAGCCAGTTTTCTCTCAATTCTGAGTTCCACTTGAGTGAAGTTTTTGCCTGAAATTGTTTACTGTAACCAATCGTCCGGTTAGCAGGAAGCTATTTAACGACTGCAAGGTAGTAACTTGCACTACTTTATAACATGGCTCCTAACACCACCAACTAACCCTCTACATCCATAAAAAACACTACCAACACCACTACAACAAATATCATACCTATAAAAAAACCTACCCATCTAAAAAAACAAACATGTCCACCAAATACACCACTACCACAAAAAACAACCCCTCTTATAGCATAACCCAACCTAGAGGCTCTTGGGTTGATAAGGAGAGCATGTTAAACTCCAAAACTCAAGCTAAGATTGCTTTCTTCCCAAGATAAAACATTGGCACAGTTTTAGAAATCCCTGACCATATAGTTAATGAGAGCGCATCATTATAGAGCAGATGTTTTGTGGGATTGTTCCTGGGCTATAGGATGTCTTACCATGCAGTTAGCTTTATTACTTTCTAGGTATGGAAAAACCTTGGTCTTGAGAGTGTCATGACCATTAGACAATCTTTTGAGGTGTCTAGTGAGTGATCATAATAGGAATTGAGATCTGATTCTTCCTACGGCCCAGTTTGCCTACAATAGCTCTATCAATAAGTCAATAAGCATGAGTCCATAATGATTTATGATCTTCCAGTTTAAGAGCAAGGATGAGGCTCACTCGATTATGGATAAGGGCCCGTGGATGTTTAGGGGGAAGAACATTATCTTTTAACCATGATGTCCTCATTTTATTCTCGATAATAAAATATCCAAAGTTTTGGTTTAGATTTAACTTTAAGGTTTATCGTTCCCTCTGTGAAATGAAATGGGATTTGGAATGGCCATGAGTATGGTGGGGAGACCATTGTCATACGATGAGCAAACCCTAAACGGGACACGACTTGACTATGCTTAGGTTTGCATTGAGCTAGATGTTTTGTCCTCTATAGTTTATAATTTCCAACTTAAATGTAAGTTATCCTCGGAACCTGTCACGATCTCGGTTAACTATGAGTGGAAACCAAAAGTTTATGAAATTTGCAAAGTTTTTGGACACTTATGCAAGGTTTTGATTGAGACTACAAAATTACTAGTTGATGATATATTTATATGTTTAAGGTTATAAATGAAAAGGGGTGCTTTAATGTAATGTATCTCAGAAATTTATGTAACAGTTGTCACTACAACTTTGCCAAGGATTATTGTTGTTCCTAAGACAATAGCATCGGATGCCAAAACCGCAAAAATTGGTCAACCAGAGGGAAATCTTCAGGAAGCGGTCGACTAGTTAAACATGGTAGTGGGGCCCAATGCCACTGCCTAAAATACCGGTCAACCGGTTAATGAAATGGTCAATTGGCCCTCCTAACCCTGCTTCAGATAATGTTGTAACCTTTTCTATTGAGGAGGCCAAGATGGATAATGAAGGTGAGTCAGATCATGACTTGGATAAAGACATCCCATATGTTGGAAAGGACTTATATTTGAATGCAAATTATAATGAGAGTAATGAGACTAGTACCTCATTGTCAATCAAGGATGTTTCACCTGATAAAAAAAAAGTCTCGAGATACTTCTTATTCTCTTCCAACCACTAGCCGTAGAAAGAAAAAGAAAGGGAAAGTGTTAAAAGGCCTTTGACTTTGTCCATTTTTACTGTTCACTTCTTATTTTATGATAGGTTGCTGGAATATATGGGGTCTTAATAGTTGAACAAAATATAAAGCAATAAAGGATTGGATAAACAAATACAGACATGGCTTAGTTGGTCTTCTTGAAACTAAGATTGCTTGTAACCAGATGAGGAAAGTTAAGAAAATTATAATCCTTTATCATGACAGTTTATCTCTAATGTCTTGATTTTTGTTAATTTTTATATTCTGGTTAGTTGGGATCTGACGATGTATAATGCCTTTTGTTTGCTTACTTCTCTTTAGTAGATAACTTGTGAGATGTCTAGGTTGGTTGATGAGTGCTCTTTTATTGTCACCCTTATGTATGGTCTTAATACACCTACTTAGCATCAGGACCTTTGGGATTATTTGAGACGAAACTCTATTACTTTCTAGTCTAGACCATGGATTATTTTAGGGGACTTTAATGCTATTTTGAGCTCTTCTGATAAATTTATGGGTGATCCAACTTGGCACAAATATATGAATGATTTTGGCAGTTGTGTACAGCTAGCGAAACTAGTTAGAGTTTCTTATTTAGGGTTGAGGTTCACTTGACATAATAGTCAACATGTAGGAATATTCTTGAGAAGTTTGATTGGATTTTCAAGAATTCAACTTGGTTTTCTGTTTGGCTAACTACATGCTCTAAGTTCTTGGCTAGAGAAGCCTCTGACCATAATGCCATGGTGGTTCATTTTTGTTCTCCTTTTTCCAAGATAAACACTTTTTTTTAAGTTCTTGAACCCATAGGCTAACAAACAAGATTTTTTTGGGTTTAGTTGAGGATGTCTAGGGGGTTTATGTTGATGGTAATGTTATGTACAAGTTTACTAAGAGATTGAGATTTTTAAAGCCTACATTAAAATCTATGCATCGCCACAACACTAGTCACATTTCTAGTCGTGTAGTAGAGGCAAAGACTAATTGGGCTACAAAACAAATCCTATTTGATGGTTCACCCCAGTCTAAGGAGCACATGAGGGCAGAGAGGGAGCTTGCTATGGAATTCTTTCAATTGAGCAAGGATGGGGAGTAATGTTGTTGAAATCGTGAGTTGACTCGTAAAATCATATGATTTTAATTACAAGTCACCATAGGTTTACCCTGTAAAATCATTTGGAAAAATTAAAAACTGGTAAAATCAAATTAAAATCAGTTTGAATTATTAAAATCAGATAAAATCGGTGAAAATCACGATTTTAAAACCGTGTTTACGAGTTTAATAGAAATATATATACTGATCTTTGCCTAACCTTCTCTCATCTACTTCTTTACAATATCCTTTTTTCCCCATCACTAATGACATCCTTTTAACCGACCACTATAAGATCCAAACAACTTCAACCCTCTGCTATAGATATGGGTGCTAATTAATTATTGTGGATAAAAGCCACGAGGATTTCGAGGATTTCCCCCTCTATTTTGGGGTCAATCTGAGCACCTATACTTGGCCCTTTTCTAGATCCATAAGCAATTGTTGAGGCTGGTTCTTGTTAAGTGGAAATCAACTAGAAGTATGTACACAATTACTCTTTTTTTTTTTATTACAAGACATTGAAAATGGTAGTGCTGCTGAGTAAAGTTTTTATGAATATTGTCTTTGCATGCACCCTTTAACCCTTTAACTCGAAAGGTACCTTTAGTAATTAATAGGTTCATGCTTCTAACATATCTTAATTTTAAATAAATAACTTGTCTATAGTAGGGGGATTGTGTTCCTGCAATACATTTTGTTTTTACCAACTCCTTTTCAATTGTGGTTTTGTAATGCTATCTATTTAGATATATTATATATCTTAATGAGAATCATACTAGTACTTCATAATTGACATTCATTTTAGTTTCTAATCTCAATTGAAATTACGGAGATTGAGTTGGACAAAAGGCTTCTTAATAGAATTCTCTGTGACTTTGTAACACAAGCTCTATGTCATTGGTTATCATTAGCCCTCATTGGAGAATTTTCTAAGTATCATCAACTGTCAATCTCCTCATTTATGTTGTATTAAGCCTTTAGTAAATTTCATTCCTTTTTTTTTAACTTCATATCATTTTCTAAAAACTGACTCGCTGCTAAATTTGTTTTAAGACACTGGAATGAACTTCTATAGTTTTTTTTGTGGGTTTTTTAATGAGCAACTTTGATTATTAACTTCTATTCTATCATCTCTTTATAGTTTTTTATAACAAAACCATTGCTTGTGATCTATCATCAAGTTTGCCTAAATATCCCCTAGTAAAGAGATTGATGCAAGACTACAGGATGAAGAAGCTCAAAGGTATTTTCTTTTTTGTTAGTTTTCATTAATGTGAGAAACATGATTGTTCTGTCATTTTTTTGTGGAGAGTTAGCAACTTACTTTATTAATGGTACCACCTACCTTTAGAAGCAAGAACGTTGTCTTTTGTTGTATGATAGAACATTAAGAGTAGAGATTATCAATTTATGCTATATTATTTATGTTTAATTTATGTATGCTATTGCAAAGGAATTGTTCCTAAAATATTTTTAAAGTAGCAGGGAGTCTTCAAGCTTCAAGATGCTAAAAAGAAAAAAAAATTGTTTTTCACTTTGCTTTTAAAAATCTATTTCTTAAGCACTTAGTTGTATGTTTTTCACTTTGATCATGTTATATATTATGTAGTGACTCAAGTCTTAAATGAGAATTACTTTTGTCCTTGCATTAAACTTGTCAGTTGGATTGCAATTTTATTGCCCTTGATGACAAATCATATGGTATTTTTTTGTTCATTTTGATATATAAAATTTCAATTTGAAATATGTATGAATTTTTATTTAAACCATGCATTTTAAGGTTCTTAAAGCCTTGAACTATATATGTGAAGAAAAAATTGTATGATTTTACGATCCGAGTTTATAGTATATTTTTCGTGTCATGTCAAAAATGCGCTTTTAACAACCTTGATGAGGAGGCTTCTTACAAGAAAAGTCTCGAGTTTAGTGGTTAAACTTGGGGGACATAAACACCAAATTCTTTCACAGGTTATTACTTCATAGACAGATCAGGAATAAGATTTATGGATTGACTGATGAGACAATGAATCTTGTCCATAAGAGTTGGGGTCAGCTGATAGTCCACTACTTCTAAGGTATGCACTTTACTCATTTGACCACCCCTCCTGATGATGCTTTCAAATACTTCTTTGATTGCATTGCTTCTGATATGGTGCCTAGTTTGGAGTTTGATATCATAAATGATGAAATTAAAGAAGCTTTATTCCCCATACCAGATGATAAGGCTCCTAGTCCAATTAGTTATACTTCCTTGTTCTTAAGAGAAGTTAGGACATTATTGGTAAGGACTTCATTATTGTAGTGAGATACTTCTTTGATTTCTCTACTCTCCCTAGATGTGTTAATGCTACCAAAATTACTCTAGTTCCTAAGATTGAGAACCCTATCATTATTAATGACTTTAGGCCTATTCATGTTGTAATATAATGTACAAATGCATTTCTAAAGTCTTTGTGAATAGGATGAAGAGGATTCTTCCTGATGTTATTAGTCCTACTCAATTTGCTTTTATTCCTAGTAGGCAAATATCAAATCCTATTTTGTTGACTTAGGAGCTCATGTATAACAATCATTGAATTGGTACTATGTCTAGATGTGCTTTAAAAATAAACATAAAAAAGCTTCTGATACAATTAGTTGGGAGTTTATCATCACGGGTTTGAAGGCTATTTTAGTATATAGCTTTACGGTTAGATGGATTAAGGTTTGCATATCTACAACACATTTCTTAATGACTATGAATGAGGAGCTTCACAGATTCTTTCCAAGTTTTAGAGGTCTTCAGCAGGGTGATCCTTTATCTTCCTATTTATTTGTCTTAGTTGTGTAAGGTTTGGGAGACATACTTACCAAGATTTAAATATCACTGATAGTGTTAGGAGAATGCCATTACTCATTTATATTTTGTTGATGACCTTATGATATTTTATCGAGTAGATATAGATTCCATTGGGATTGTGAGAAAGGCCTTGGATGATTTTGCTAGGTTGTCTAGGCTAGTAATAAATCTGGCGAAGAGCCATGTTTTTCTGTCAGGGTTAATGAAGAATTAGGAGCTTCTTTGCAAACCCTTTTAGGTTTCAGGTTGGGTTCTATACGGCCCGACCCACTCCCCCTTACATATTATTGTCTGATATGGCTTAGCCCAACTCAGCTTCCATGCCTCATGGTTTTGTATCGGGCAGCCCACAGGCCCCAAACACACATCCTACAAGGTTAGGTACCAATTGTCTTAATATGCCCTAGCTCTGAACACTCTTCTATCAATATGAGATGTTATAGGTTCTCTGTTGATGAGATATTTAGGGGTCCCTCTAATCTAAACTAGACTAAAATATAGTGATTACATGCCTTTAGTTGAGCAGATTCTCTCCAGAATTAAGTTGTGAACTTCAGCTTCTCTTTCTTATATTAGGCATCTCTAACTGATCAAATTTGTTCTCTTTTCCATCTAGGTATAATGGTCTTTTATGTTTATTCTTTCTTGTTCTGTTATCAAGAGGGGATTTTAGTTGCCTTCCTCTAGAAGGGTTGTTCTCTTTTCTATTCTAGGGTTAAGGTAGCCTAAACTTCTAATTGTTATCCTTTTAAAGAGAGTGGTCTAGGGATCAAGAGGATTAAGACTTGGAGATTACTTTCAAACATATCATCAGTTTGGTCCAATTAGGTATTTTGCTTAGGGGATGTTATTTCTGGCATGTCAAACCTCCTTCAATATCTTTTTGGTCTTGGAGAAAGATTCTTCTTAACAGAGATTGGTGTAGAAGAGTGTTTATTTCATGTATTGGTGATGAGGATACTACCTCTCTGTGGTTAGACTACTGGTTGCCAGATGAGAAACAATTTTATGACCTATTGCCTTTCAGGGTGCTACACTCTTCAAGGTTGCCTTGGGATGCAAAGGTGTCATATATTATTAAGGAGGGTTCTTGGGCTTTTCCTTCTGATAGTCCACACCTCCAAACTATATGGGATCCCATTGACTTCCATCCTCGAATCTGCTCTCAAGATCATATGTTTAGAAATGTCACTCTTCTGGAAAATGCATGATTGATTTGGCTTGAGAGACTCTTTGGGATATTAGACCTGAGGACATTGTGTACCATTTACTCTAGTTCTCAGGCCATATCTGTAATATCCCACATCGGCGGGTGAGGACTTGGGGGAGGGCCTTATATGAACATGCTCACCTTGACTAGTAGGATGCGTTTTGGGGCCATGCGTGGCTACCAAGAACAAATCTGTGAGGCCCGTAGGCCAAAGCGAACAATATCTTGCTAGGGGAGTGGGGTGTTACATTTGGTATCAGAGCCTGGTTCACTGGCTATCTGATGGTGCCGACGAGGTTGTCGGGCTCCTTAAAGGAGGTGGATTGTAATATCTCACATCGGCAGGTGATGACTTGGGGGAGGGCCTTATATTATCAT
>Ga0325403_1003047_pt1 | contig 15125 bp, 9 predicted proteins | sample PopdelMetagenome_19_FD_205665 | JGI IMG/M metagenome (GOLD analysis project Ga0325403, IMG submission 205665) | Populus deltoides microbial communities from Bellville, Georgia, United States - Xylem-PdKOR-R4 | ecosystem: Host-associated > Plants > Phyllosphere > Stem > Wood/Secondary xylem...
GTTTTTGCTGAAAATCTACGTGAGAAGAGAACAAGGCAGACAAAACATGGTGAAGTGTGGAAGTTGAACAATCATCTTATTCCACCATGAAATTCATTTTTTCTGCAGTTCATCCTTTTACAGTGTTACATCCATATTCTCTACTTACAATCTCATGAAGTTTCAAGGTGACAAGGCAGCTCTTCTCTCCCGTCTTCTTGTTTTTAACTAAAACTCAAAACTCCACGTGTATTTCTTATACTGTATGGAAAAAGCATACAAAACCTTGAAAATAAAATAAATAAGCAGAAATATTTCCGCTTATTCAAATTAAACGTATTAATAATTACACAAGGCAATTTATTCACCTAATTGTGATCCCTTCACTGACCCTCAGCATCTTGCTTCCCAACATGAATGACAGAACCAGCACAAATGTAATAATACATTAGGGGAACTTCTTCCAGTGGGATGCCAAGGTTATGGTGAATCCAAGGTCATTCTATGTATTGGAATATTGTCTCAAATTAATCTCCATGATTTCGTTCTTCACATCTTGCACTGTACATGTCTCCTTTACCTTGACCACTCTAAATTGATCATGCATGATACTCGACCATAATTTGGAATTCGGGATCTCCAGGTAAGGGAGTAACATCAACATGAATTTGATACCAGAAGCTTCATTTGCTCTATCATCGGTTAAAATGGCATCAAGGTAACTGAGACTCAGCCTGTTGATTGAAGGGAAACTTGTCTTGGCACTGATTGCTAACTTCAAGTGTTGAGAATTTGTCCATTCCCAAGTCAAGCACAACCTTACCTCCAGTCCTCTGACATTGCAGAAGGACTATATTGAGATTATAATATCAATTCCTGATAGTTTATATATATATATATATATATATATATATATATATATATAAACACTATCATGCTGAAATACATTTTCTCCATGCAGGCAATCAATGATATTCTCGTTACTGATTGAGTCACGTACTATACACATTAGTTTTGAAGATAGGCCTTTTTGGATTGTTAGGTTTCTTACGATATCTTCAAATCTGAATGAGATCAGATATTGCACTTATACATGAAATTGGACTTGATCAGATCGCCACAAAAGCCCATGAAAAAGAAGCTGTCAACAAGCTCGTAAAAGTTCTCTGATTCAGCATTGCTACTTAATGAATACAACAAAGACTAATAACCTGACCAGGGATTTATTTGAAGGCGAATGGACTCCGATTTTCTAGTCTTAAATGAACAGTTGGTCAAAGTTTCATGCACTACAGGAAACATCAAGCCTGGTCTCATTCAGATTTCGAATTTACTAGTCTCAAATTAACAAACAGAACAATCTCTCTTGTCATATCTTCAACTTACACATTTGTCCGTCTACTCCTTGTGCGTGCAAGTTCTCTTCGTTCATGTTCTGTCTAGAAACAACAATAGAACAAGAGTCTGTGGGAGCCCTATCGACAGACGACCCTTTCATGCCTCGTTAAAGATCGATGGGGAATTGCTGTATCAACTAAAACCACAAACATCGCAACCATCATAGCCCCATGCTTATACTTCTACACTCTCCAAGATGCAAAAGCAGAGCATTTAGCAATCAAGGTTACTGTCCCTCCTCCTCCTTCATCCCTTGCTACTTGTCAAGTCCACCAAAGCTACTTTAAGATGCCACAGCAAACAAAGAAGAGAAGGGATGGTCCATAATTGATTGCATCCTTCTCATTTGAAACAGCAAAGTCCGGATCAAAGCTTAGAATCAACTTCAGAAGAAGAAGAAGAAGAAGAAGAAGTAGAAATCTCCAGTTTCAATAACGCAGATTATGAACACTAGGCAAAATTGACAAAAGCCTTAGCAACATTCAAGAGCAGGAACAGCAGCACTGCTCTGGCTCTCTGAAACTTGGGGGCAACATGCCAAATACACTTTACCACCCTCAAAATCTTTGTCCCACCACTCCTCAGTGCATAATCCATCTGTCCTTTGTTTCTCCAGATTCTCCGAAACTTGGTAAAAAAAGTTTGATCATGTGCTTGATTTGAAGAGGAATATTGGTGAACCTTCAAGCGGCCCGTGCTGGTAACGTTTCTCCGGTGACTGGATTGTTTCTGTTCTAGATGGAATTGTCACTGCTAGGGTTTAGGAGCTGGAAACAGGAGAGATTTGGCAACTGAAATTGGAGGGAAAAGACGTTATTAAGAAACTAAATCGGAAAAGAGAGAAATGCGGTGAGCGTGGATCAAACACGCGACCTTCAGATCTTCAGTCTGACGCTCTCCCAACTGAGCTATCCCCGCCTATTTATTGCTGCTTTTCTGTTAAGAATTATGAAACAATAAACTTATTCTATAATACATACATTTTGCGAGGACATCTGAGCCTCCTTGCTTTCCCCCGCTCTCATTTTCATTCATTAGAGACTGTTCACTCTGCATTTTAATTACCCGGCCCTGTAGCAAGCTAGCGTAAATAGCTCACACATGCTTGCAAGTAAAACCCAGTCAGGGTACTGGTTTGTACCTGTAACTAGGCTGGGTCATTAGGTCTAATATTTAGTCAAACAAGCCTTCCATTGGAAATAAAAATTCTTTCTGAGCCCAGATAGATTTATTCTTTTATGTGTTTTCAAGGTAAAAAAACCTAAATATAACACCTCTCATTATATAAAAAATTTCAATATAAAAATCAATTGTTTTAGGTGTTGAAATCCTCCCAACGATTATTTTTTCTTTTAGACTAAAATCCAATGACTTCCTCTTTCTTTTTTAATTAGAAAAGGATGGAAAAAAAAAAATAAAGTTAGGTACCATAATATATTATCCTAAATTTCAAAGAACTGATTATCTAATACTTAAAAAATATGTAAAATGAATATTTCAGCGAAACTTTTAAACCACCCTCATGTTTTTCGAGACTTTTACTCTAGTCTCTTAGCTTTCAATTCATCCTCCCTTCTAAATATAATATGCAATTGGGGGCTAATTTGAGTTTAAAAAAGTTAAATTTTACAAAATAAAAGTTCAAGAACCAAAGTAAAAATTATAAAAAAATATACTATTCCAAATCACACTGAATTATAAGAGAATGCATAGTGTTCTTTGCTATAGTAAAAGGCTTATGCTAATAATGTAATGTAATTGTAATTGTAACTATAACTATAATAGATATACAATATTAAAAAAAAAAATCTCGATTTAAAATAAGCAACGGCTGATCTAGGTCATGTGCGTGATCATGGACCCTTAATTTTTTATTTTTTTAAAGTTAATGGAGCGAGTGAGATATAATCTGACGGTTCATTATTTTGATCCATCACCAATAAGATTTTTTTTTTTTTTTTTTCGTTGGTGGAAATGCGCAGGGCGAAGTTTTTATTTTCCCATCAATCTTTAGTTTAGGCAACAAACTATGAAGAATGAATGCTGGACCATTGACGGACAATATTGAAGATTGAAGATTGAAGCGTTTTCTATACCTGTCATCTTAATCTTCGTTAAGGCAAAAAATATTTAAAAATTTATCCATACATGTCGTTGTTCTCAAGAAGATTGAAGCGTTTTCTGATAATATTAAAAACTATTTTATGATTAATTATATATTACCTAACATGCAAAAAACAATTTAAAGGACACGCACAAAAAAAAAACACTTTGGTCAATATTGATGGCCGGTCATTATTAGTGAACCATACGTGTCAAATTTGGCAACCTGAACAGTTTGTATTCTTTCTTCCCTTCCAGCCTCCAGGTACCCTGAAAATCCTCCCATCGTTGCCGTTTCACCCATTCCCATCGGAAACTTCCATCTTTCTCATACTCCAGTTTAATTCGGCATTTTTTATTCACCAACCAGTCCAATGGATTTGTTCTCACTCATCAATCTGTTGATGCTTCTCCTCTCCAGAAAGGATAACGATGTTTTCTTGGGTTTTAGCCACCACGACATTGGCAAGAACTTTGGCGATCATCTCTACAACGAACTCAATTCTGCTGGGATTCGCACTCTTAGAGATGATGGTGGAATCTACGCAGGACAAAAGTCTGATATCAAGAAAGCGATACGGGAATCCAGGATATCGGTTGTTGTGTTCTCTAAAGGCTATGCTTCTTCAACAAAGTGCCTGGACCAGCTTGTGCACATCATGGATTCCAGGAATAAAACTGGGCTCCTTGTGCTTCCCGTTTTTTACAACGTTGATCCGTCGGAGGTCAGTGAACAGAAAGGGTTGTTTGAAGAAGCATTTGCTAAACACGAAAAAATCTTCCATAAGGAAATGGCTAGAGTGGAAAGTTGGAGGGCCGCTCTTAAAGAAGCTGCAGGCCTGGCAGGAATGGTGCTGCAGCAAGACAGGTATACAAGTAATTGAATAATTGTTTTACCTATTCAGATCTTTGCGTTCCAGTTTTTTTCTGGATAATTTAACCTAGCTATAATCTAGAAAGGAAACACGAATCTTATCGATGTAAAATGGGTCAGTCTTAGCCTTTCAATACCAGATTTGATTTGTTCTTGGTTCCAAAGGTTGCGCAGCACTTTCTTGTTGTGTTTATTGATTGTCAAGGAGTAACCCCTAGGACTGATAATGAACGCTACCAAAAAAAGCAACCTTTTTTTTTTTTTCTTCACGTGCCAATCTAATCCTTTTGCTTTGATTATTTTTAATTCAACTTTATAAATAATGGTATTTCGTAATAGCAATGAAAAAGTAATATTTTTCATGGGGCAAGCATACAAAACAAAGCAAATCCTAAAACAAAAATTTTTTAACCAACACAACGTGCAAAATGATGAAATTCAAAGAAAAATAATAATATAAAAAAGGGAAAATTATGAAATTAAAAAAAAATTGTCTGTTTAATAAATAATATAGAAAATTGAACACGGGAGTGATAAACAGTTTTAGTATCGACACTGTTCAATCACTTCTTTAAAGTTTAGAGGTCCCAGTTTCACATGTCGACAGACTACGGCCAAACATATCAAACTTGGGCCGAGCACATGAACGAAGAAACTTCCTAAACAGATTAAAAAACAAAACCCAACCTTTGGCCTTTCTTCTTTCCTCTTTCTTCCAACAAAGAATCAAGTGAGATCTGCATCTCTTTCAACACAAAAATCTTTGTTTCTTTCGACATATTTCTCTTCGTCAAACCGATGGCTTTCAACCCAGTGACCCAAATCTTGATTCTTCTCTCGTTGATGCCTACTACTTACGATGTGTTCTTGAGTTTCCGAGGCGAAGACACTCGCAGGAACTTCACCGACCACCTGTACAAAGCGTTATCTAGAGAAGGGATTCCCACTTTCAGAGACGACGATGGCATACGGAGAGGAGAGAACATTGAGTCAGAAATCAATAAAGCAATTCAAGAAACAAAACTATCCATTATTGTGTTTTCTAAAGACTACGCTTCTTCGAGATGGTGTCTTGCCGAGCTAGAGATGATCATGGAACGTAGAAAAACTGATGGGCACATAGTGTTTCCAGTTTTCTACGATGTTGATCCATCTGAGGTGGGGACCCAAACAGGGAGGTATGGTGAAGAGTTTGCTAAGCATGAGATACGTTTCAAGGACCAGATGGAGAGGGTGGAGGGGTGGAGGCAGGCTCTTAAAGAAGTTGCATACATGGAAGGAATGGTCTTAGAAGACCGGTACTAACTTCTTTTTTCCGTAAAATTTTTTTACATCGATAGCTTATATTTTTGAATCAGCTAAGCATTTAGGAATACTTAATTTGACTTTGATCATTCCATACTCGAACATCACGTACGGTTGAGCCACATAGCTAGGGGGTTGTTTTTTCTTGCTAGTTAACATGTGAGAAGGCATTCACTTACCTGGAACCGTGATTGCCAACTATCCTAGGGGAAAAGAGGTTGACGAGAATGAAAGAAATCTTACAATTTAATAGAGAAATGAAGAAATTGAAGGGATGCTCTTGGACATTTCAAAGATTAGTTTTGAAAGTAAATTAAATTCCAGAGTCTTTGCAAGGAAATCCAAACTTAGATTGCTCAGGATTTTTAATTCTGGTGTTAAAAATAACTGTAAAGTTCACCTTCCTCATGGCTGGCGTCAAGTTCCTTTCACAGGAGATGAGATACTGCATTGGGATGAATAATTGTTTTTGGTTCTTTATGATAACTACAAGACGCTATCATTTAGACAGGAAACAAGAATCTTATCGATTTAAAATATGCCAGCCTTAGCAATTGTGAGACCCTTTCCATGCCAGATTTTCTCAAACGCTAGAAATTAACCTTGAGAGATTGAATCTTCAATTTTGTTGTACAAGTTTAATATGGTCAAGGTTACTTCACCGATTCAATATCGGGACAATTGATTTGGATCCAAGAAACTGCACATGCCTTTTCTCTCTTCCGAGTAGATTTTGTTAGAGATTTCCTATCTCTTAACCTTTCTAGTTGTTCAAATGTCAATAAACAGCATGCAGTTGGTACCAACATATTGATCAAAACGATGCCTTAACTTCAATTGCCATGGTGCTAGACTGCTAGTAATCTTAGTTAACTGTCTGTTTTATGTCCAGAACCTGTGGCTGTGTTTGGTATGACGTATAGGGAAAGGAATGTTTTGATAACCCTTTTCTTTTCGTGAAGTAAAAACATTGAAGCCATTCTAGAAATGCCAAAAAATAAACGAAAGAAACCTAACTCTGCCTTGATTTCATTACTGAAGCTTTAATCACTAGCGTTTCTGTGTCTTCTTCAAAGAAAGAAAAAAAAGGTGTTCTGCACAAGTGCACTGGTCGATGTAGAACTCGCTCTCCTAAGCCATTTGAAGTAGCGATGAGCCTGTGAATCAATTGCTACTGCGGTATTGTCTCTCCATTCATTAGGCATATTCGAAACACATGCATGGAATTCTTCTTGCTTGCTTCAGCATCTCTAAATTACTGATATTGTATGACTTGTTTATCCATGTTTAACTATCATGGCCATTCAGCTTACAAGTTATTTAAACAATAACGGGATCTGAGGATGATAAACAATTCAAATGTAATTATTTTGTTTTTCATGTTCTTTTTGAAAAGACCGACCTAGCACATTTCAATCCTACTCTTAGGATTGTGCATTGAAAATTTCTGATGGTATCACCTCATGCTGGACATTTAATCATCATCATATATAGTCTGGTTAAGTTGCATAAGGACAGCCATGAAACTAGAACAAACTGAAACAACAGCTAAAAAATGACTTTCAAGTTTCAAGCTAGAGAGCACCTTTAAATCCCCCACGACAGCATCCATGAACTCTCATTTTTGTTTACCCTGTATTTAGTTAAAAAAAGATGATTCATGGAAACGTAGGTCATCTTTTTATCACTCGGGCTATCTACAAAGCATTCTCTGAACAACTTAATTTGTTTGAGCTGCCTCAATCATCATGTTAAAAGGTTATACATAGGGATGGATATCTCTGAGATGTTTGCCTTGTAATTAAATTTTGATCGGAACCCTTTTCGAGCCTGAACTTGAACTATCATCTAGCTAGGTGAAGCAAGGCTGAATTTTCTTTGCTGTATCTTTCTCTTCTTCTTCTTCTATGTTGATCTGATGAGGAATTATCAAATTAGTCCGTGATTTAATTTGTATGAATGTGTGGTTGCAGGTATGAGTCAAAGTTCATAGAGTCGATTGTTAAAGAGATCGCAGATAAACTCAACTTCTCACTGCCTCACGCCCCTCCGTCCTCGTTACCACTGTCGTCAGCCCTCCGCCCACCTTCATATTTTCTTGGTCTTTCACGAGAGTGGAGGAGGTCTGTCTTTCTGACCCACTCTCTTTTTTTTTTGTTGTCTTTCTGAGATAGTTGGTGATCTACCATCTCAGAAAGACAAAAAAAAAATAAAAAAAGAGAGTGGGGCGGCGGGTAAAGCAGAAGTGTGAAACAATAGGAACTAGGCACGTGGATATCTGAGAACGAAAGGCCGAAAAGAATGGTCCCACAGCCCACGGACTTTGTCAAAGCAGATATTGGACTTCAATGAATGCTTCTCTCTCTCTGTTTTTTTTTTGACAATTTGTATCTTTGGATCGATCGTTATGACAGTAAACTTTTTCAGGAATTTTCAGCTCAAAATGAGATGATGAGATGCATAATCAAAGTCTAAGTGATCTTTTGACATATGACTGCTCCCAGTAAGCGCATGCTTAGGGTTCTTCTCAACTATATTCTTGCTAAATTTTTAAATTATTTTTTAACACAAAAGAATAACAATAAAAAAGAATAAAATATTTCTAATTATGAATCTTAAAACTGAACAAAGTGTATTAAAGAAAAAACAAGCTTTTTTTAATCAACAAACTTACCATTGATTTTATAAATACCACGCAAACCACAATAGAAAAAAAACCCATGACATGTAAAAGTCATCTACAATTAAGCTAATATAATTAGTCATAGAAGGTGAATAGTGTAATGGTATGCGCTGCAATGAGTCAATATATTTTTAAAAAATATATAAAAAAATTAAAAATATAAACAATATTTTAAGCTACTTGAATTTGATAACATGATAAATCTAACCAGATTAGATTTGATAGACTTACCAGACCCAACCGACTTATATCTAGCTACAATGTAAAACCCAAAAACAATCTTAGATCTATGTCACTCCTAGATTTAAGTTACATGGGTCTAGCTCCATTAATAACAACAAAATAATAATATTCATAATACCATTAAACTTGTATGATTCAAGTTTTTATATTTTTTTATTCTTTCAAATCAAATTTATAATTTTTCTTTAATAATAATAATATTTCTTTTCAAATTTATCAATGCTAATAATAATAATAATATTAATTTTTAATTTTACACTTCAAATCAAATCTATGATTTTTTTCAATAATAATAATATTTTTTAAAAAATTTATTAATAATTATATTAATAATAATGACAATGATAATATTAAACATTCCTGACTTCAATTCTTATAGTTTTTAATTTTACTCTTTAAATCAAATTTATAAATTTTTTTAATAGTAATAATATTTTTTTTCAAATTTAATAATAATGATAATAAGATCCACATTTCTTAGGTATGACATTCCCTTCCAAGCCCAAATTACTTAGGTTTATTGATGCCAAACCCAAATAATAATAATAATAATACTAATAATACTCATGTTTTTTGAGTATGACATCCCTTTTTAAACTTAAATAACTTGAGTCTGCATCCCTGCCAGACCTAAGTTACATGGGTCGGTGCCCTTGCAAAACCTAGGTTACTTGAGTTTATTGGTGTCAGATTCAATTTTTTTGGGTATGATATCCCCTGCTAGACCTATGATGCCTGAGCCTGACAGTCTTTCCAGACCCAAGGCGTTGGGGGCTGGGTGCAGTGCCAGAACCCGAGCGCTCTAGGTCTGGTAGACATGCTTGATCCCGGTACTAGGTATTTGGCAGCCATATTATTCCCCAGCATCTAAGAAAAAACCTAAAAAAATAATTTTATCTCTGACTATTCTTTCAATGTCAAATATATTCATAAAAAAAGACAATCTCACCTCCTTACTTAGCAAGTTTCTTATCATTATATTGCTTCAATTTACAATAATTTGTGATAAAATAACAAACAAGTGTACCATTGATCCGGGCCGATGAAATTGGACTTGAGATCACCACGAAAGCCCATGAAAAAGAAGCTGTTAAAAAGCTCGTAAAAGTTCTATGATTCAAAATTGCTACTTAAATGAACAAAGATGTACTGATCTGCTAATACAACAAAGACTAACCTGACCAGGGATTTATTTGAAGGCAAATGTACTCCAATTTTCTAGTCTTAAATGAACAGTTAGTCAAAGTTTCAACTTTCATGCACTACAGGAAGCATCAAGCCTGCTATTATAGCTCTAGCTTGCGTCCAAAAACAATTATTTCGAATTTACCAGTCTTAAATGAACAAACAGAACAATCTCTCGTCATATGTTCAACTTACACATTTGTCCATCTACTCCTTGTACGTGCAAGTTCTCTTCGTTCATATTCTGTTTAAAAAACAACAATAGAAAAAGAGTCAGTCGGAGCCCTATCGACAGACGACCCTTTCATGCCTCATTAAAGATCGACGGGGAATTGCTATATCAACCAAAACCACAAACATCGCAACCATCATAGCCCCATATTGCTTATACTTGCTACACTCTCCAACATGCAAAAGCAGAGCATTGAGCAATCAAGGTTACTGTCCCTCCTTCTTCATCCCTTGCTACTTGTCAAGTCCACCAAAGTTACTTTAAGATGCCACAACAAACAGAGAAGAGAAGGGATGGTCCATAATTGATTGCATCCTTCTCATTTGAAACAGCAAAGTCCGGATCAAAGCTTAGAATCAACTTCAAAAGAAAACAAATATTTGTCCCGCCTCTCCTCAGTGCATAATCCATTTGGTTATATATTTCATGTTTAAGAAGTTAGGATGCCTGTGATGAAGCTTTACATTAGTTTTGGGGCTGGAATTTATTCTAGGAAACCTGTGATGGAAATGAAGCAATATGGGGTGAAGGAATCATAGACTTTGGTATGTGTAGCAGCTGCACTTCTTATACCTGAATGCTGAAGCCATTGGCTTTCACAAAGAAAAGAGAACTCATGATGATAGAAAACCATGGAAAGGAACTTACACCAAATGTTATTTTGATTGTTTACTAGGATGATATATAGCTAACCCTCTTTCTTGCAATTTGGTTTCTTGTTCTCCTTGTATGGATTTGTAACGAAAGCAATGACTTATTCTTCAAGCTCATGTTAATATGGTAAGGTTGCATTTGGTTAGTGTCCTAGGGAAGGACAGTCCAAAAAAAACAAGAAATGTGTTTGGAAGAGACAGAGATATAAACATAAAATAAATCTAGAACATTTTTGAAGTGAATTTCTGTAAGGAGGAGACATGTCTAATCTGTTCACACTGTCTTTATCTTTTCTATCCAGAAACACTAACCAAACAAAATGGAATTAAAGCCAGGTGTATGGTTGATGAGACTTGCGATGCACTGGTCTGGGATGCAGACTGATGAAACCAAAAATAAAAAACCATAAGAAGGAGCCAATCCCAAACCTAGACTACAAGAAATCACAAGGTGAATGCGTTTGATATGGTTTATGATATTACAGAATCCAACAAAACCATTGCAGCTGTGTAAATCGAGGTGAATTTTCTGCATGGAAAGGCCTGGACACAGGTTGAATATATATAAAGCAAAGAAATGACCAGCCGCATGTGCATTGAAATTTGGAAGCGAAGAGCAAAAGAAGAATTATAAAGGAATATCAAATACAATATTCCTGTACAGAATGAACAGAAACAGAAGATATGATACTAAAAGTTTTTTTTAGATTGCCAGTCAAAGCCTTTATACAGGTTTCATTCTGTTTCAACTAATGGAGGCCTGTGTTATCTCCCAATTTCATGAGGTATAGGGATAGAAACGAACATCGAAAAGTTTTTCGTCTTTTGATGAATGCTACTCCACTTTGGGTTGCTATGAGGAAACTTTTGATTCGGATGCCAGTGCTGCAATGGTAACAAGTGAGTATCCATTCAAGGGCTCAGCATCACTGATTGCTATTGCTGAGTTCATGGCTTCCTGTGGTATATAGTTGGTTGCTTTCAGGTGATCTAACGGGAGACCAACATCAACTAAGGAAATTGTTCAGGATAATAAAGAGGTAGCAGCACTACCATGTTTATTAATTTACCTCTTTCAGCTGGTATCACTGGTTTATATTCGTGTTGTAGTTTGTAAATCTTTCTTCTTTTCTTCATTTTCCGATTTTGCCATTATATTTCTACACATAGGGATTCTGAATCTTACCTTTACTGTTGAACTCAATAAGACTTTGAAACAATTTATGATTTAATTTTCGCTCTGATTATATGTTGGACTGGAATCTACTTTGCCTTTCTTATAACTTTTCTTGCTTTTGGAACGACCATTGTCAATGCTCAATCTATTTTCAACAGAACCACTATTTCCCAACGTTGTAATTATGAGTCTCAACAAGCTCTCTTTGCTTCTCAGCACTGGGACAAAGTCTAGCTAGCTCAAGGACAAGATGTGATAGGCCAAATTAATGCACGCAGGCAAGATACTCTGCAGTATCAATTAAATCCCGGAGGTACTCTGTGGATATTAATTTAAATGCACTGAATTTCTCCTCATTAAATTCAAATGCAGCATGAATTTTTTCCACTAGAGCCTTATTAGAAGATTGAACATACTCAACCTTAAGCAAAGGTGAGGCACTTGTAGACATATTATCCACTTGAGCGGTAGATAGAGAAGGAGCATTGGAAAGAGAATTGTGAGAGGTTCTGTCTACAGGATTTGGAGCCACAGTAGCTTGGCTGACTTTGCTGTTACTATTTGAAGTCCTAGATGAACTTGCAAAATCTGAAGAGACAAGTCCATTAGTCCTTGATGGCCTAGCCTGAGCAAAGCTCGTGTGAGTAGATAGATCAAATTCCTTAATTGTTGCCGGCGTACTCTGGGATGAACTCAAAGAACTGGATGGAGATAAAACCCTAGAATCTGAAACGAGCCTTGAGTGGTAAGAAAACTAGCTAATGAGATAGGATGACTGTTTGCTGCTGGCAAAGCCCGAGAAGAATTAAGGACTTTTACCATATTTCAGAAATGAAGGCGAGTAGCCATTGTATTCCCACTCAACCCACCCAGACCATTTCTGGATCTCTGTTGGCTGCTGCTTTGAGCCATCAGAAGTGAAGGAAAAGAGGTTTCTTCTATTGGTACACTCCTAGAGTTCTGTCCTAAAACATGATTATATCTTGAAGGTTGCTCAGAATCTGTGGTGGCTAATGACTTGAAAGGGTTAACATTTAACAATTATATCAATTTCACGCTCCTTTCTGTGAGTAGAAACTGCTTGGACATTTGATGAAATATCACAAGGCCTTTCAGCATTGGCTGTCAGATGGCTATCTACAATGGCCAAGTTCATTTGATAGCTTGATTAATTCAAACGACTACCATAACTTTTACCATGCCGATAATGTTCATTAATTTGCTGAAACCGGAAACTCGTAGGTATCTGGATGTAGAAAATAACAGAGGCATGTTATTATCCACATTATAAAGAATGATAATTAATAAGCATGAATGGCTACAGAGTGCTCAGGTGTGGTAAAATTTAGCAGAAAATGAAAGCAGAAAATGTCAATGACATTGGTAACGTCCAACAATTAAAAAGATCGAAACACACCTGAAGTACAAGACAAGCACCCTCCATGTTCCATGGCATTATGCCTCTACCGATATCAGAAATACACAAGTCTACTTAGTCACATATTACCTCCAGAAAACATAAAAAAACAAATTCTAAATATTGACAGCCAAAAGGAAAAGATGCATCATTAAGACTAATAGATATCGCCTTCAATTCGGATTCAATTGCAAAAACAATAAATTGTTTTGCAAGGCAAGCCTCATCTTCGCATAAGAAATGTTCTTGACAAAAATGGATATGAGATATAAAGTTTGGTATGTTAATTAAAAAACAAAGCAATCACGACATAGAATGAAAAACAAGCGAGTAAGACGTATGAAAACAAAATATCATCAACCTCCAAGTTATCGTAACTGTTGAAGTATTCATATTGTTTAGGATGTTGCCTGCATTGAACAAAAAACAAAATGGACATATGAGAGTCTACATTTGATAAAACAAAACACTATAAACATGAAAGCCTTTTTAAGGGAAAAATGCATGGGTTACCTTGGGCATATGTGGCAAGTAAAATGCTAAGTAGACATATGCAAGTAAAGCTTATTATCTCCATGAAAAGGATTCTCACAGAACTCACAAATAGAATGTCCTGTAAATCCACCTCTTTAACTTGCACTACCATCAACCATCGAGTCCCCCGTCCTCACATGTTGAGTCAATTGTGCTCTATTATATAACTTCTGCTTACTTGTAAATATCTGGTTCAAAACTTAATCAAGTCAGAGAACACAAGTGTGCCTGCTAAAGCAAAGACATGATTAAGATTGATTACCAAATATGGTCGACCATGTTTTTAAATTTTAGTTGAACAGAAGTCCAAGAGGAGTGTTTCCACCGATTATTTCTCATCCATTAGTTTCATCCACAGCATGCATAGGATTTGCTCTTTGAAAGGTTAAAGCATAGTGATTTTCACATGAAACTTTTAAAGTCTCTTTTGGCATTGCAGTCAAATTTTTCTTTTTAAAATTTTTCTTTTAATTTTTTTTTTTGTGTTTATGATTTGTTTTGATATTCTAGTATTAAAAATAATTTTTTTAAAATATTATTTTAATATATTTCTAAATAAAAAATATTCTAAAAAATAATTTCCAATACACTCAAACAAACTCTTAGCATAATTATCAAATTTAATTTAAGATTTTAGATTAAGAATTAGGTTATATATAGAGTTGTTAAGTTATTTATGTTTATTATATCAATCTAAATTTATTATTTTTATCCAAACATGGTTTTTTCATTTTTTTTAATCTTGATTTTGACTTTATTAAATTTAAATGAATTGGCCAAATCATAAGTTAACTTATTATATTATTTGAATTTAAATAAATCAATATAAAAAACAAGTCAAATTAAAACCCATCATGAATCCCATCATATTAATCTATCGAACAAAGTTTAAGTATATTTAAACCTCAAAGATTTTCAAGGGCAATGAAAGGAAGAAAGATTTTTAATTAATATATATGTGAATAAATTAAACAGTTATTCGTACGTATGTTTTTGTACACAATATAATTAATCTTCCATTTATATATATGAAATCTTTATGGCCAAATTAAGGATATATTTGGACTAATCCAAGCATACTAATATTCAATGCACCTTCTGCATTGAAGATAACAATGGAAGAGGAGTGATGTGTGCAGTGGCGGAGTCAGGATTTTTTAAATAAGAGGGCAAATTATTAACAAATATTTGATATTATATGTTATACATATATATGTTATATATAGAAATTAATTTGAAATATATGTACCAACTCAAGTCAAGCAAAATTAATTTAAGAATACTTTTAAAATGATAAAACTTACGTTATAATTGTTTTCTTCAAGATTTTATATTTTAAAAC
>Ga0325403_1003050_pt1 | contig 15123 bp, 7 predicted proteins | sample PopdelMetagenome_19_FD_205665 | JGI IMG/M metagenome (GOLD analysis project Ga0325403, IMG submission 205665) | Populus deltoides microbial communities from Bellville, Georgia, United States - Xylem-PdKOR-R4 | ecosystem: Host-associated > Plants > Phyllosphere > Stem > Wood/Secondary xylem...
TTACTACTGGTGGCGATAGTGTAGTGGCTGGGCGTTCTTGTTCTGCTGCTACCGTGCATGGTGGTTATTTCTAGAGGTATCTAGGTTGGGAAATGGGTGATGGTTGGTTTGTTTGACAGTGGTTGGCATCGTTGTCACAGGTGAGTTGTTCGGTGGTTGTGGAGAGAGCTTCGACTGTTGACGGTTAGCATGGATAATGACTATGATGAAAGGGAGTTGTCGTGGGTGTTGGCTATGTTGGAGGATGACGAAGACTGATTTTTTTCTCGTGGCTGGTGGCTCATGGCTTGTTGAGGCCAAAAGAAGTGTGGAAATACGTCTGTGGGATTTTAAAGAGAAGAGCATGATCTCTTCTCTTTTTTCTATGCAGGTGGCGGCTACGTGAAGAAAAAAAAGTCTTTGATAAGTTTTTTTATTTTTATTTTCTGGTCTATTTATGACCCTAGATTTTTATTTTATTTTTTATGTCCCCGCTTTCTCTTCTAGATTTTATCACTATTTATAGGCAATGTAATATATTGTCTTATGCTTTCAATTGCATAGTACCTAATCAACTTAATGAGAAAAAATCATTAAAGATTTTAAAATGAATGTATTAATATTTGAATGCATTGAAAGTAAAATTTTGAATTCTTTCAAAAAAAAATTAAAAATGACAAAAAAATATATATATTTTTAGATTTTTTGAAAAAATATCAAAATTGGTTATGATAAATGTCATCTCTTTACAATATTTACTGTATGAAGTCTTGTAAGAGACTTAAAAAGTAAATTTGTAAAGAAAAGAAAAGGCGTGAAAGCCTTCCTAAGATAGAAGAAAAATCTACTAAGGATTTTTTATAATAACAAATCAAGATGAGGTTATCCTTGTAGATGTTTCAAAACTCAATTATTTTAAAAATCAAGAGTTTTCTCTTTGTCTTGAAAAAATGTTGTTATTCGGGTGACCTTCCTGTTATGTGGAAAATATCTAGAATTTTTCATAAATGATCTGTGTTCGAGTGACCTACTTGTGGTTTGTGATCGGATGACCTGCTCGTGGTTTATGTTTGGGTCACATGTCCGTTGTTTGTGATCGGGTAACATACTTATGGTCAGTGATTAGGTAACTTGTTCATAGTCTATAATCGTGTGACCTGCCCATAGTTTATGATCAAATAACCTGCCTATTGTGTGAAAAACATCTAGAATATTTCACGAATGGTTAGTGTTTGGGTAACCTACTCGTTGTGTGAAGATTTTTCATGAATGGTCTATGTTTGGGTGACCTGTCTATTGTGTGAAAAATATGTATAATTTTTCATGAATGGTCTGTGTTTTGGTGACTTGTCTATCATCTATGATTAGGTGACTTATACATGACCTGTGATCGAGTGACTTGCCCATGGTCTGTGATTGGGTGACCTACCCATTGTATGAAAAATATCTAGGATTTATCATGAATGGTCTGTGTTCGGGTGACCTATACATGGTCCGTGATTAGGTGACCTACTCGTGGCCTATATATGATCGAGTAACCTATCCATTATGAAAAATATCTAGGATTTTTCATGAGTGAAATAATTAATTTTGATTGATGATGATTTTTTAATGGTGTCTTAGATGCATTAGCTTCATCTTCTGGTGTGGAACATTTTCTGATTTTTCTTAGGATTGTCCATATTGAACCTTTTATCATCAAATGGTGTCTTACTAGGCTTAGAACCTTGTTGAAGTGTTTTTTTAATCTTCTTTGCTAAAACCTTCCTGTTTTTTTTATTATTATTAACTAGAGCTTTGTTGGGCTCAGAACATTATTGGGTCCTATTTGCTGAAGTCTTGCAATGCTCTTTCTTAGTTCAAACCCTACTAGGTTTTTACTCAACTAGAGCCTTTGTTGTACTCAGAACCTTATTGGGTTCTTATTTAATGGAGTTTTGCTGGAATTTTTCTTTGCTAAAACTTTACTAGGTTTTTAATCAATTGGAATTTGTTGGGTTTTTACTCAACAAGAGCCTTGTTAGGCTCAAAACCTTGCCAGGTGCTTTTGAGGAATCTTCCTTGTAAAATTCCTAAAAATATTTTATAATGCTTATAGAGTAAAACCTTGTAGAAAGATTTTATGTAATAAACTTGTGAAAAAAAAAGGTGTTTTTCTAAAGCATTAAAATTAAGAGGCAATTCTAGTGGGGATTTATTTTTTTAAAATAAAATGATCTTAATTTTTAGGCGACCTACCTAACCATGAGAAATTCATACATTTCTCGGAAATGATATCATTGTAATGGCTAACCTACCAATGGTAAGGAATTAAGAGATTTTAAAAAATGGTCTCATTGCAATACCTGGTTGTGAGAAATTTAGAGATTTCTTGAAAATAGTCTCATTGTAATGGGTGACCTGCTTAGTGGTGAGAAATTCAGGGATTTCTTGAAAACTATCTCCTTGTAATGGATGACCTACTCGGTGGTGAGAAATTAAAAGATTTCTTAAAAATGTTCTCGTTATAATGGATGACTTACGTGGTTGTGAGAAATTCATATATTTCTTAAAAATGGTCTCATGTAATGAGAAACCTACCCGGTTGTGAGAAATTCAGGGATTTCTCAAAAATGATCTTATTATAATGGGTGACCTACCCGATTGTGAGAAATTCAGATATGTCTTGAAAATTATCTCATTGTAATGGGAGACCTATCCGATGGTGAGAAATTCAGGGATTTCTTGAAAATTGTTTCATTGTAATGGATGACCTGCTCGATGGTGATAAATTCAGGGATTTCTTGAAAATTATCTCATTGTAATAGTGACCTGCTCGATGGTGATAAATTAAAGGAATTTCGAAAATGGTCTTATTATAATGAGTGACCTACTAAGTTATGAGAAATATAGAGATTTCTCGAAAATAGTCTCATTGTAATAGGTAACCTACTCGGTGGTGAGAAATTCAGAGATTTATCTAAAATGATTTTCAAAAGTGTTCTAAAATCTACTTGTTCATAAAGAAGGTGCTTGTCTTCTGGTCGAAAAAGGATTAAGTCACAATCATGAGTTATCCATACCTTTTAAAACTGGAATCTTAGATATCATATCAAATCAATAATATCCTTACTAAATCTTTGACAACTCAAAATTTATTAGAAATTTGTTGGATTTTATTGAAGATTTTTTCTTATGTAATTTTACACAAACTTTATACAATGCTTTAAATGTCATGCATGCATTGATTAGTACTTAAAAGCGCATTCTCTTTAAGGCTTTATATCATTATATTGCACTAAAGTATCAATAAATTCCTTAACTAAAACATGTTTATAATAACAAGTCTGATAATATAAGATATCTTTAATTTATGGTAAATGTTTATTTTTAATACAGGTATATCTCACAATTCAAATGATTGATTGATGTGATTAACTATTGAAAGTGAAGAGACAAAAAGAGGACTAAACTTAGAGAAAAGATGTTGGTTCAATTCAAACTGGAACACCATTTGGTTATTGGGTTATAAATGGAGTTGTAGACCTTGGATTTAGGTCTGCTTTATATGTATGGAAAGCGAAGACATAGACCTAAAACTTTCATGGGAGTCCAAGACTCAATTCTGCCATTTTCAAGTTCAAATCTTAACATTAACGGAGAAGTTGGAATCTATCCTGCAACTCAGACACTGTTCGGTTTTCAGCTCATATCTCGAGTTCTAGAAGTCCAAATGAGCTCTGGTTTTTTTTTTGTTGGAAAGCTAAGAAAATTGCCCACAACTTTCATTCGTACAATGGGCTCTAATTTTGATGTTAGCAATGACGTTTTAGTCAGCCAACAATATCAATAACCAGCAGCCAACAATATCAAAAACCAGCCACCAAGTCAATGGTTGGCCACCAACTAAATAGTTTGTCAACCAATCAATAGTTCTAAATTTTAGCCTATAAAAGGAGGCATTTGCCATATATTTAGTCATCTTGGTTTTAAGATCAAGATCATGTTCTTGCTTTCTTTCATTATATTTTTGTAATACTTAAGTTTTCCTTTCATTAATCTCTTGTTTATGTCTTTCATCATAACTATATTCTTATCTAGTTTATTTATGTTCTTCTTCTTCATTATATTTAGCTAAGTTAATTATGTCAAGGTGAAAAGGTTTCTCTAATGGTGTTAGAATATGTATAATATAAACTCAACATGGACTTCAATGTTTATATCCAAGAAAGTTTGCTATTAGCATATCTTATCTTTTTATCTTACTAATTATTAATACCTTACTTGTTAAATGACTATCTAGATTTATGTTGTATAACACTTGGTACATCAAATGCTTGATCATTCATAATCTTCAGCCGACATCGTTGTTATGAGAGGAACTTGATTTATTGTTAACATAAGTTAGCATCATGAATACCGGACAATATTTACAAGTATAGTGTTACTTAGATAAGATGATTAATATGATTATGTTAATAATTTATAATGAGCTAATAACGATAAATCATCCAATTGGAACCTTCTTTATATGTGGTTTCCAGTTGAGTAATAAAAAGAGTTTATATTATATTTATTTGAAATACTATTAGTGGATCCTCTAACCTTGACAATTGTTTTTATCATTGTTTAGTCTTCACATCTCAAAGTCCTCTTTAAATCATCATCATCATCATCATCATCATCATCATTATTACTATTATTATTTATAATTTATATAGTTCACCTCCCTATGGTTCGACCCTGGTCTTGTCGGGTTATTTATTCTTCGACACTCCTGCACTTGGGATAAGACATCAACTCTTTGATCATGTCATGCATCTTTACCTAGTTTGAAATATAGGCTCCATCTTCTTTACATCCATTTTCCTAGTTTGATGGTAGGTGTAAACCTCTAGACAAAAATTTAAAAGGATAGTAAAGTAAATGCTATGAGAAAATAGTAAATTGAATATTTGAATTAAAAGATGACTTTAGAGGTTGGTAATTTGAAATAAAATGTTTATGTATTAAGTTTAAAAATAAAAATATGAAAAATAATGGGAAAATAAAAAAGAAAGAAAACATATAAAAACCTGATGGAAGAGATAAATGAGGAAAGAAAGGTTTTGGAATATAATTTAATGAAATTTGATGTTGTTTAGTTTAAATTTGGTATTGGCATGCATTGGAATCTTGAAAATACTACCCAAAGAACACAAAAGGTATAAAAAAGGATGTAGTTGGAATTAACAAAATTGTTTTCTATTTATATGTTGTATGGCTAGCTATGGAGAAGAGGAAAAGAGAGGAAGAGAGTTAATTATTTTTCTTTGGTTAGTTCTTAGAAAAAAAACTTTGAAAAACCTTAAGAAAACCAAAGATGGAGAAAAGCTCATTAGATTTTATACAGAAAAATGTAAACTTTTGCATAATATAGGACCAGAGAAAGTAAGATCCCGATAACTAATGAAAATGAGAAATAAATAAATGATGGAAGTGATAATAAATGAGACGAGTAATAGAAATGATGACTTCAATAAATAAATTTAAAGGTATTGTTAAAGTTGAAAAAAGATTTACAAATTTTAGGTTCAAAATTTATAAGATTTGCAAAATTGATAATGAATCTTGATGGATAAAAGAATAAAAAAAATCAAAATAAATATGTTTGGAAATAAAAAATGGTGTTAGGGATTTAGTGGAATGATTAATAGTGTCCATACAAGGATTAAACAAGAGAATTTGGATTTTTTGGTGTCCAGTTTTAAGCTATCATGCATAACTCTTAATATGATTGTTGGATCGGGATAAACTTTTATAAGGAATCTCCTAACATATTTTATACCTTAGGCTAAAATTTCAAGTCAGTCAAAGTTCGAGAGGGTTATTTGATATAGGTACAAAACCGATTATGTTTTACAAAAAGTCACATTGAGATATTTTAAATGTAAAATGCTCAAACCAAGCAAAAAAAAAAAAACAAATCCTCCGCTTAATAGGGTGTGGCGGATGAGTTTGGAAAGAAAGAGAGGCCATAGTTTCCATTTTTCTTCATAAAAATGAGAGTGAAATATCAAAAATTGCTCGATATGAAGGAATTTAATTGGGTTTTTGAAAGGAAAAAAAAACCATTGAAGGGTTGTGGGGAGTGAAAATTGGTGAAAAGAAGAGGTTTAAAATGAAAAACAAAAATTGAGAGTTAAAAGGAAAAAGAAGAGATATGAAGTATTGGCTTGGAAAATCCTCACAAAAACCATTATAGATTATAAGGTAAGTGATATTTGCCTTGATTTCTTTGTGATATGGATGAATTTAAAAAGATATTGAAATTTAAATTGTGTGGATGTTAGGGTTTATGGAAGATATGGTGGTAGAATATTTTCTTGTTGTTAATATTTTTTTGGATTGTGTTGTTAAACACATTTCATGGTTTGGGTAAAGTAAAATTATGATGAGAATTGAAGAAAATCCCTATGATTTCTCATAGGAAAACACTCAACCAAAGTTTGAAAAATGGGGATATAAAAGTTGAATTGTATTCATGTGTATTAGTTACTAAATATGTAAATGAGTTGATTGATTTGGAATGTTGAGAAACATTTCAAAGAAAATACAAGGGAAATCGACTTGGATGTCTTGGCCTAGGTATAGAAATTTAAAAGAAAGGTTTTTAAATGTGATATTGTATTGGATTGTTGATTTAAAACTTGAATTTCAATGTGATATAATGATCTTGACCAAGAATGTAAAAAGAATTCATAGGTTTTTTATGGAGGCCATTCAGCTAAAAATATGTTACAGAGAAAGGAATGGAAAATTGTATAAGAATTTTTGTATAATGGTTGTTTATATGAGCAAACAAATGGATTTAAGACTAAATTTAGAAAAAAAAGGTTTAAAGGAACACATGATTCTTATAGGTATAGTTTTTGTACGGATTGTTATTTCAATTATTGTTGAAACTTGAGTTTGAACATGTTAAAACATATCAAGAATGAAGGAAGAGGAAATAAATTTCTTGGAAATTATGTGTTGATTTTCAATAAAACAAAAATACATGATAAAAAGAAAAGGAATGATAAGAGTCGTCATATTAAGTAAGTTTATACAGACAATCAATGTTATATAGTGGTCTAACATGTGTGAAAAAGGTTGAGTCAAATATGTTAAAGTGCTATGTTTGAAAATGTATATTAAGGTGAGGAAATTAACTAAAATTGAGTATATGAATGCTATTTGACGTGTTTAAATACATGATTATGTGTTGTTGTATGGATAAATGAATATATCTTGAGAAAATGATAAATTTAGTTTTTGTTAAATGATAGGAACATTAAAAAGTATGAATATGTATTGAATCCTATAAATTTACCTTGTTGTTTATTTGTAAACATATGGTAAATAGGAGGCAAGATATGGTTCCTAGGTTGATTCGGTATATTGATAATAGTTTAAGAATCTTGTTGATAAAAGAGTGATTCTAGAGCTGGACAACGTGCTAGTGGAGCAGGACATATACACGTTGCAAGTAGGTGTTCAACACCTCAATTGAAGTTAAAAGTCAGTAAGTTTTATTATTGCAAGTACCTTGTTTTCTTTTAAAGTGTATTGATTATTGGAAATTTAAATAAAAGAAAGGAACAATATTGAAGATCTAACAATTGTATTGGCATCCATGAGGGATAACTGGATTGTTGGCAACCTAATAGGTTTGCCGAAGTTATTGACATCTATAAGGGATAGCTGAATTGTTGAAAACCAAAAAGGTTAGCTGAATTTATTGTCAACCATATTGGTTTGCTAGAGTTATAAGCATTTGTCAGTGACACGATTAAATAATTGATATCTTTTCTTAAGTGTAGTAGTGTCAAAGTAATAAATAACTTTGGAAGACTGGGGTCAATCCATAAAGAGATTAAGAATACAAAATCACAAATAATAATAAAAAAATATTAAAAAGATCTAAAATATATGATATTAATGAAAAGATTTAACTCATACACATATATATACTCCTCATTCAATCTATATTCTCAATCTAATTAATAAGAGAAACCTTTTTAATTCATACACACAAGTATACTCTAGTATATTCAAGTTTCATTTTTATAGCTTTTATTATTTAAGCCTTACTTCAAGAACAGTTTCTTATTTTAATCATAATCAAAGTTATAGAGTTCATTTTATGGTGTGGCTTCTTTCTAGAAAGTTTAGATACAAGGATACAATATTTGTGAAGGGAAAAAAACTTAGTTCTGCCCGTAACACCCCCAAAACTACCTTTTTTAGTGACATACACAATTTGTCAAGCAAGACTTAGTCTGACGTTTTGTAGTTTCTAATCTATATCCGTTTTTTTTACAAATCTAAATTAAACAAGATCAATTCCATTTGGAATATAACATCCATAAATACAAATTTAAAACAGAAATATATTTCAAATTATATCATTTACTAATTCAAACTTTAGCTACAAGTCAACTGATAAAACTGTCTAGTAAATTCAGAATGACCTTTCTTTCATTTTTAATCTATATATGAAATTTTATAACTCCAAATTAAACGAAATTAATCATATTTGAAATTTAACATTCTTAACTACAACTTTCACACAGAAAATATGCATCAAATGCTACCATTTACTAGTTCAAAATCCAATTACAAGTCAACTAATAAAACTATCTAGAAAAATTCTAGTTATTAGCTTGATGCATAACCAATTATTTTTATAAAAAATTTCATCATTCAAGGAAACCATTTTTATTCAATATATTCTTTAACATGAATAAACATAATTCCCAAAACAAATCAAATTAATTATATTCATTCTCTATTTAAAATGGCTCACACTATAGTTAAAAAAAAGATGCAATTTCCTTTAATTTTTTCCCCAACCTTTTTTCCATTTCATCTTTACTAATTCAATTAATACAAGAATTTTAGCAAGACTAAAGCTCCCCCACAATTCTTTCTTTGGCCAAAAATGGTTTAATAGGGATCAAAGCAACCCTTTATAAATTTATCCTTAATTCTACCTTCATTCCATCTATTTATATTATTACTAACACTAACTACTATAATTTTATTCATAAAGGATCAAAAGTGCAATCAAGTAAATTCATTGTTCTTATCCCTCTACATTGCCAAATCCTCCATGTATAAATAAGGGTAGATATTTTTTTTTTAGGTTTTTGTCTTAAACTCATTACCTAATCTTTTATCACATCAATTTCATAATTAAGACCTAATATCTCCAACTAATATAGTAGTTTTTCTAACTAAAAATTTCACCTAGGGTTCATCCACACAATCCATCAATCCACAACAATGAATTAAATTTAAACATAAACAAGGCTGCTTACCACTTAATCACAAGAAAATTGAAAATAGAATGCAAAAAATATAAACTTTTATTCTCCTTTATTTTTTTTCATTTCTACCTACCACAAGCTCTCCCAAAACCTTCAAGAAATCTAAATCCTTTCTAACCCTTTGGTAATCCCTTAACTCTCTCTTATCTAATGTTTAATTTGTGGTCTTCAGGTGAAGTCACGTAGAACACAAACACAAAACTCTCATTCTCTCTCTGGTTCTTCTTAGCCGACCATGAATGATGAAAATAGCTTTGAGGAGAAGCCTTTATCAAATTTAAATGACCTCATTTTGTTTATTATACTCTTGCCCCAAACTTCTTATAATTACGACCTAGCCCCTACTTGATCTTTTAAGTTTTCTATTTGCCCAAATGTCTATTTTTATTCATTTTCAAGACTTTCCACTCTTAAAAGAATCTATTTTGATTTGTTCAATCTTTATCATTTTGCAAAAGGCACAAGAATTCAGGGACCCAATTCAACTGAAAACAGTGATGAAATTTGAAGGTCAACTAGGGACAAAATTGAAAATATCCAAGACCGAGGATCAAGGTGAAAAAGGTGTTAAACTCAAAGAATTATTTTGAAACTTGGAACGGGTGAAGTTGAATTGATTCTTAGAATCAAAATTCAATTGAGGACTTTTTTTGCTAAATTAAAAGATTAAAAGATGAAATTAAAAGGGGGTTAATGACCTAATTTAAGTCAAAAACCCAAAAATAACATTGTTCTATTTAAATAAAACAGCGCGTTCTAATGTTGTTTTGACCAAAACGATGTGTTTTGGATCAAAACAACATCTATTTGGTCAACAAAAGTAAAAAAAAATTATAAAGTAATAGTTTTAGACAACATGTCATTTGGCATTGTTTCGTCATGCCTTACCTTTATGCTAGAAAAGTTGTTCGTGAAGCCATTTTTGGAGGTCATTTAATGCTTCATCTCTTCTCCAAATTGGACAAAAGACACAACATCTTCATCCTCTGACTTTATACCACACCCCCGTCACTTTCTTTGCTAGTTTGCAGCCCTAGCTGCTGTAATAAACAGCTAAAACCTCTGACCTGACCAACTTTGACAATATGGTTTTATAGTATCAAGTTGCTAGTTTATGGCCAACAATTAAGATGATTCCCAAGCAAATAAATACCTATAAACCATGCCCATAAAACACCTCATGTTCTTCTTTCATCCCCTATAAATAGGGATGAATTTCATGTAGAAAAGAAAAGGAAAGATGGAGCCAAAGTAAGCTTCTACACCAGTTTTTAAAGGAAAAAAACCAACAAAACCCCTTTTTCTGCCTCTATCTTCACTTTCTAAAAACATTGATCAGAACCAGCCCCAGTCCAACCTCAACACCATATTTTCCAACCTTTTCCACTGCCTTTTCACCGTTTCCACTTAAAACATAAACCAAACCCATCAACCTTAGTATCTTTAATAACTCCATTATTCCTCCTCTAGTGAAACTCCTCCATCTCCTAGTTCAACAACATCATGAGCAACCTTCTAGTCCATCAAAGCATAACAGTGAGTAACGCCATCTTTCAGTATTGCACTAGCTTCAACAAGGTAGCAATTTCTTCCTCTTCTAACAATCACTGCAGATCACCACGCCATTATTGAGGCACCACCAACCGATGTTCAAAACTCCCTTCTTATCTAGGTAACACTTCCCTCTTCCCTTGATTATTCATGAATGAAGAAGCATGAGGATAACATGAATCTTTAATTCATGTTACTAGCATTTTTGCCAGAAAATGAAAGCCATTAGGTTAGGCCACTAGTGAAGTAACTAGGCCCAACCCAAGCCTTTTTTTTTTTGGCTGAGCTTGGATGTTTTATTAAAAAAAAAAGAAAAAAAAGTTTGTTAGGTTGGCTCTAAACCTAACAAGAACCAAGTTAGGCTGAGCCTCGAGCCAATCAGTGTGCTTGTTCTTGAGCCTTAGGCCAATAGGCCCAGCCTATGTGGTTGGGAAAAGCCCATCCCAAAAGCCAAGGGCGTATTTGGCTCGCATCAATTTTGCTAAGGAATAAGGCCTTGTTTTGGTCTTTAAGGCATGTTTTCCAAACATGATAGCATTTTTAATGCATTTGATTTCAGGCTAAGGGTGTGTTTGATAATTACGGTCTAAGCCTTTTCTTTTAATTTTAATTTGTCATTATTTTAGGGTTTAACCAAACAGGTTTTTAAAAATTTCAAAAAATTCTAAAAAAAATCATGGACCATTTTGAAATTTTTATGGGTCCCACAAGTGTTTTTCCAACAATTTTTGCATAATATCATGCAATAGACTTACACTATAATATGCGAATCCAATATTAAAAATACCTTATTTTCTCCAAAATTTCAAAAAAAAACATTAAAAAATAAAAAAAATTCCTTTATTTTAGAAAATATAATATGTTCTTCTTCAAGAATTTCATATAATACTAGGTTGTAGACTTACACTGCAAAATGTGAATCCGGTGTTAAAAATACCTAATTTTTGTTTAAATTTTTTTTTAAAAAAAATACCTAATTTAAAAAACACAAATAATATGTTTTGTTTTGTGCATACAGCTAAATCCTATAAGTTTTTCATACATATCTTATAAAAAATACAAAATCATATTTTTATCATATTTTAAATACAAAATGGATATCATAACCAATTTGTGATTATCTATTAGAGTTTGGCCAACATGTCAAAAACCCCATAACAGTTATTTTATTTAGTATTCGAAGTGTTAGAATTTAGCTATAGACTTTAATATTTGGGGGTATAAAATTACACTATAAAGTATGCTTTTAGGTATTAATGATACAAAATAGGTAATAAATGTGATGCTAAAAATTAGGTCATGGAACAGTTAGGATTTAACCTAATAAGATAGAGATTTTCTCACGAAAGGAGATCTGCCTTGAATTTTAGATGAGATCAACAACTAAAAACATAACTTAAATTAACAATTAATCAACAATGTAGCTTACCTTGGTCTATCTAAGGTTCGAGAAATGATCCTACTCGATAAGGAGGTCCCTATCTTATCAAGCTAAAATCTAACCATTATAAGGTCAAGAAGTTAATGGTGTTTTTTTAAATTTTAGTCAAATCTTATTGAATAATCATAAATTGGTTATGATATACGATTTGTATTTTCAAAGTATGATAAAAATGCAATTTTTTTTAGAAAATATACGTGAAAACAAAAATTAAAATATGGTTGTAATGTAATTAAAACATTTGGTTAATTAATTTTTTTAATCTTTTTATCTTCTTTTCTTTTTTATACTATTTATTTAACATAAAATAAAATAAAATAAAATGCAAACACTCATACTCACCCACCTCATTCTTTCCACTAATTACTCACACACTCTACAATCTTCACAAACTATAAAAATTCAAAATTTAACAGTAAATGAAACACACATATTAAACATCTAAAATTTACAAAATAGACCTCCCAAAGATTAAAAAATATTTGGAGAAGTTGCTAAAAACTCAAGAATAGTGTTAGAAAATTTCCAGAAGTGGTGGAACGTGTGGGTTCACACGCTGTTACTCATTGAAGGCTAAAACCTAATGGATCTAGAGCATTGTTTCTTCCTTTTTCTTCTTGTGCTGACAATAATCTCATTGTCATTTGCAAAACTAAAAAACCAAACAATACAGTTGACTTTATTTTCCTCTTCCATTCGATTTGTTTTCTGCTATTTTAGGGAGGCAGTGTTTCTTCATATGTCGCTGCGAGGAGGAGCTAGTGCTATGGTGTGTTGCTGGCTATGGCTCGATTTTAGTTAGTGTTGAAGAGTTGGTTGTCGTGGGTCTTTGGTCGGTGGGAGTATATGGAGGAGGGTGGTTGTATAAAACCATATGTATTTTATTTTTTATTTTTTATTTTTTATATTTTGATATTTAAAAAAAAAAAAGAGTATCAATACTGATTTAATGAGAAAAATAAACAATAATTTTAAAATTGATGCATTAATAATTGAACGTGCAGAAAATAAATTAATTTTTTTTTCAATTTCAAAACCGAAAAATATCTATATCTCATAATCTATTTCTCTTATATAATATCTCTATGAAAAACTCTAAACTAATTTTAATTTTAATATTGAAGGGTTTCTTTTATAGATAATATATACCCACAATCCAATTTTTGCTGTCCACGAAGAAAACCTAATTAAATCCGATGGAGTTATTTCGATTTTATCTAAATTGAATGTGGCTCCCAGGCAATACCAACAATTTTCTAAAAGATTCAACTACTGATGCGGACAATATATGATGGAAAAAAACACACAGAATAATCTTCTTGACGAACAAAGCAGAGAATTTTCGTAAAAAAGAATGTGAACAGTAAAAAGAGCGGCTTGCCCTTGCCAGCTTTCACTTTGCAAAATGTATTGTAACCCATTAGAAGAGAAGAGACACAAACAAGACAGCTTTTTACGAGGGCCCACGCGTTTGGCCAGTAGACATCCAGCTAAAGTAACCTAACCTACACTTCACTCCCTATTATTGTCGATTCCTCACGTGGCTACCTATAATTGGTTCGTTAAACTGGCAAACGTCCTCATTTCAATAATCACAGCTGTATGAATTTCTCTCCCAAGCCAAAGGCACACTCTCCCCTTTCCCAACACAGAATCAAATGATAGGTATAATAGAACCCGTCACCGCAGTAGCCTAATGACCTGTCACTCTCCCACTAATAATAATAATAATACTATCATATCACATGCATTGATTCACCAAACGTGGGACCCATCCAGCCAGACTGTATCAAGCGCCCATTACGGTGACTGTTTGTTCGATAGAATAATCCCAATTTTGTGGGCCCCGAAAATATAATGTTTAACAAACTACACCTTTATCATCTAATTATCACTTACTTTTTGATTTTGTACCTCATCTACGAAATATTACAACTACACCCTTTAATTGCACTTTTTGTTAAAGATCATGACTTTGACAATTATTTTTCTCCACAAAATGTCACATTCACATATGTTTTGCCCCAGAGATAAATAAAAACTTCAAATAAAATACCTAAATTTATGGTGATCCTATAAAGCTAAACTATAAATGAAATTAGAATAACTCATATAAACTCTAGTACTAATTTGATTTTTCATAAATACTATAGATAATATAAATCTTTTCAACATTTTGAATAACTTGTAAAATTCAGAATTTTATTGTTTTTCTTATTTATACTTATTCTTCTCTCACCCTTCTCATCTCATTCATAATACATTAATAAAACTAAAATATGTTTCTTTAGATAGTATTTGTTATTCGAACAATATTAATTGGACATGACTGGATTAGATAAGTAATTGTCTTGTTTTGTATTGGTGTGTTCTGGACAAGATAACTTATCATATTTTATTTTTGATAGATACTGGATGGAACTCAGCCGATTCAGGACCTGGACCAATCCGAGTTTAAAAACAATAGAGGAAGAATTGATTCAATTTGACCCTTTAAAAAATAAGGTAAAAAATCCATTGACTTTTTATTGAATTATTTTTTATCAAAACGACGTTGTTTTGAAAAAAATTTTCTTGTTAAAGCAATGTTGCTTTGGATTTTTTTTTTTTTAATTTGGATCAACTTGAGTTGATCCTTTTGAATGGTGACTCGGGCCTTACCCCAGGTCAATCCTTGAGTCAAGTTTTAAAATTATGATAATAATTATTTTTATCCTTATATTGACTTGGTTCAACCCAGGATGACCCTCCTAAACTATGACATAGACCTTTCCCTAGATCGACCTTCAAATTGGGTTTTAAAATTATGATAATAACCAC
>Ga0325403_1003051_pt1 | contig 15121 bp, 3 predicted proteins | sample PopdelMetagenome_19_FD_205665 | JGI IMG/M metagenome (GOLD analysis project Ga0325403, IMG submission 205665) | Populus deltoides microbial communities from Bellville, Georgia, United States - Xylem-PdKOR-R4 | ecosystem: Host-associated > Plants > Phyllosphere > Stem > Wood/Secondary xylem...
TTTTAAAATTAATATATTAAATATATGTTGCTGTTCCTGGAGTATTTTTTGTTTTGAAATATATTAAAATTATATTTTATTATTATTATTTAAAATATATTTTTAAAATCAACACATTAAAAAAAATAAAATTTAATTGAAAAATAGCCCAAGAAATTATTAAAATCAATCAGTCATTCCCAAGTCAATACAGGCCCGGGAAATTATTAAAACATGTGCCTTGTTGTTGACTTTGATGCTTCATGTTTGGTCCTTGGAATATTTCCATTTCATTTCCAGCAGCTGGATAATTGCAAAGCTGGTTTAGCCACAGAAAGTGGAAAACAACATTATTCTTCATGAAAAGTGTTTGAAGAATCATAGTATCCAAACATATATCGTAATTGTCAAACGAAGCTAGCTGCTGATCAACAATACTGTCCCCTTTAGGTTTTGCAACTTTTTCTTGAGAAAATAACTTATATATTGTCAAAAGTGTCATGATGATATTGTTTGTGGAGATTATCAAGCCATGGTGTTCTTTTCTTTTTTCTTTTTCTGTGTAACAATAAAAAAAATAAAGTTCGAGTGTGAAGCCAGCTGATATTGCTTGTAAATTACATTAGATTTATTTTTTTTTAATTTTTTTTAAGCTTTCTTTCTATATTTAGAGTTTCATTTCTTTATAATACTCATTTAAAGTTTTGCTTGATTGCATAAATAAATTTAGATTTTAGTTAATAAAATCATTTGAATACTACCGAAATAAACTTTCTAATAAATTAAAAAAAAATAGAATTTAAGATGCGTTATCATTAATACGAAATTCATGATCATAAAATGATGGGTTTATCGATCCTCCATTCAGTTCTCTTAATTGCATTCATAACGCACTAAATATTTCTCAATTGATTCTATATATTCATGTTATTTTTTTGAAAAAAGAATCTAAATGCATATATTGTATTGTAATAAAACAATATCATTTTGATAAAAAATAACGTTTTTGTTAGAGAAAATAAACGAATTTAATTTTGTCACAAGGACTGTATTGATATTAAAAATATAATTTGGATACTCATTTCACTTTTGCCCTATAGAACGAAACAAGGTGCTCTAAATTCTAGTTTATCAACGAAAAAAATCAAAATCAAAATCAAAATTTGTCGGCCCACTTATTTTGTACGTTCAAGATTTTGGTCCACAATATCCCGGTTGTTGGAAATTTTTCAAAGGTGCCTTGCCGGTCAAAAGTTCCATGTTCTTGTGTTTTTGGGTGACCTGAAATTATCAAACAGTACTAATGCTCGGTAAGAAGCCACTACATAATGTTTCTAAAAAAGAGAATGGCACGAATCTTTTTGAAGAACTCAAACAAACATGCATTTGAATTTAATTCTCAAAAAATGTAGTATCAAAATATATAAGTGAAATAAAAAACCTCTTCTTTTTCTTCTTTTTTTTTTCTTTTTGGGTACAGGAGGAATTAGCTAAAAGAATTGTTTATTTGTTTGCACTATTCGACAGGCACCTTTTTGTACACTTTTGTCTCTATTGTTTTCAAAAATTTTATTTCACACTTGAAGCTTCATTTCTCTTGTATTTTAGTCCCCCATAGTTCAGAGGGGTAAGAGAAGAGTCGCTAGAAAAAAAAAGAGAGAGAAAGCTTTCGATCAAGTCCGTTTCGATCATAAAAAAATATCAATCTTGCTATGGTTTGACCCGTTAATAATACCAAAAATGATAGATTGAGATCCTAGAAGTTTGCTTTGATTTCATTTTGTGTTTTTTGGTTGACTAAAGTATGTCTGATGATTAGAAATAGGTTTATAAGGGTTTCTATAATATTGTTTTTTAGTGTGTGCGTGTGTGTTTTTTTTTTTAATGAAAACATGTTCATAATTGAATTTGAAAATTCAAAAACTCAAACATTGAGTTTTAGGGGACTAGAAATTATTGCAAGGAACTACATGTCATTTACTTCATTTCTAAAACAATTGCGAAGCTTGCTTGGGTTTTTCTTTTTAAAGGCTAGACACGTCGACATGATGCCTAGCGCTTTTGTTTTCAAAAGCTAGGCGAGCATGCTTAGCCTTCCAAACCTGAACATGTCTGGCTTCATCCACTTGGTCTAACACCTTTTTATGAGGGTTTCTATAATGTTGTTCTTTAGCGTGTTTTATTTTTTATAAAAACATGTTTATAATTGAGTTTGAAAATTCAAAAACTCAAACATTGATTTTTAGGTGATCAGAAATTATTGCAAGGAACGACATGTCATTCACTCCGTTTCTAAAACAATTGCTAAGCTTGCTTGGGTTTTTCTTTTTAAAGGCTAGGCACGTCGACATGATGCCTAGCACTTTTGTTTTCAAAAGCTAGGCGTGCATGCTTAGCCTTCCAAACCTAAACATGTCTAGCTTCATCTACTTGGTCCAACACCTTTCTTTCTTTCTTTTTTATAATTTTATATTTTAAAATAAAATAATTACAATGAAATTATATATATATATATATATATATATATATATATATATGATTATGTCATTCTTTTTAAATAAGACTTGATAATTTTTATGATAATATTAGCAATTATTTTATGAATAATTATATATGAACCTAATATGCTCTTAAAAATAAATTTCACTTGGATATTAAACAAAAATATAGTTTTCTTGATTTAATTAGTATTTTAATTTTTCATACAATCATATAAAAGTTACAATACATGATATTTTTGTTTCTTGATTGAAACTTGATTTTTGAATCATGATTAGTTTTTATTTAAAAAATCATGCTTCTAATAAAAAGATATTATTAATAAAAATATATATGTTGTGTGAAAAAAATGCATAAATAAGAAAAGAAAATTGACAAAAAAAATACATGTTCTCCTCTAGAATCTAAATCATTATAATTTTTTTGAATGCTTATTTTAATTACTATATAATTAAACAAGAATGGATTGTAATCATATTTTAAAAACCATTAAAAAATATTTATTTTATAATAAAAACATAAAAAAAATGCTCTAAATTTAAAAATTCCACCTAGTATTATAGGTTGAAATTTGAATATAATTTTAGTATTATGATTTTTTATATAGTTTTATCAAATCAATTATTCTTTTAATTTTTAAATAATTTAATAAAAAAATCGATTTTAAAAATGTCTTGCAACATCACGTGGATGCATTAAGAATTGGGGTATGGACATTGTCCATAAGTATGAATTGGATGTAAAATAGGCTTTGTAAGTTTGATTTGATCTTGAGAGATTTCGAGGTAGATAAAAATGGGTAAAAAAGATGGTTTTTAAGTATCATTTGAAGCCCTTTAGGTTAAAACAATTGTCCATATGATATATATGGGTAGTGTTTAACTCCTGTCCCGAAAAAAAAAAGATAAAAATAGTAAAGATTAAGGAAATTGGACAAAAAAAAAAAAAACGAAGGCATAATTGTGTTTGATAATAATGTATAAGACAGAATGATTGTTTTTGTATTTTTTTTTGTTATGGTAAACAAGACATGATAAAATATAAAACAATAATTTATTTTGACCTTAACATGTATTGTTGTCAAACTCACATATTTTTTTAAAAAAATAATTAGATATTATTATTTTTTACTTTAGTTTATATTGAGTGTTGAAATTAATAATAATATAATAATTACCTTGATTATAAAACTCAGACTTACTTGATAGATTGGCCCAAAGCCTGAACTGGTTCGAATTTAAAAAAAATAAAAAAAAGATTAGCTCGACCTTATCCAATCAAAAACCCAGGTCAACCCGGGACAAAACACATGTCAAAAACCTATTAATTTTATTGAAAAAAATTAGTCAAAATAAGGTTGCTTTGATTTTTTTAAAAAAACAATTGGGTCAGCCAAGTTGAATATCTCAACCCGTGACCTAAACTTTATCTTGGGTTTACTCTTGAGTTGAATTTTAAAACTATGATAACAACCATTTTTATTCATATATTGACTCGGGTCAACCCGTGTTGACCCTCCTGACTTGTGACTTGGATCTTGTCTCGGTCAACCCCTAAGTTGGGTTTTAAAACTATGATAATAACAATTTTTATTCTTACATATACCCAAGTTAACCCTCCGGATTCGTTACCTGGGTTTTACCCTGGGTTAACTCCTGAATCAAGTGTTAAAATTATGATAATAACCATTTTTATTTTGTATTAACCCTCCCGATACGTGACTTGGGTTTTACCTCGGATTAATCTCCGAGTTGGGTTTTAAAACTATAATAATAATCATGTTTTGTACTTTCATTGACCTGAGTCAACGATCAATCTTACTTGTGACTTGAGCCTTATAACATGTAGATCTCTAAATTGAGTTTTAAAACTATGATAATAACCAATCATGAGTAGTGATCTAGGTTTTACCTCGAATCGACTCCCGAGTTGAGTTTCAAAACTATAATAATAACCATTTTTATATATACATGCTTTAGTTGAAAATTTTTGAAATTGAGAGTTTTTACAATGATATTATAAGAATAAAAATAATAAATATTATCTCTATAAATATATTTTCTCTATATCTTTTTTTTTAAGACATATTTTTATATATGTTTTTTAATTAAATATATTTTTATCTTTATTATCTTTTTCTTTAATGTTTCAAATAATAACCAAATGTTATCATTGTGTTTTTCATGTCCAAAAATATCAGGAGCTAATTTTCCAACAATCTTACCGTTATTTATAAATCTTTATTTTATAATAAAACATCCAAATAAAACTCACTCTCAATTTATGAAGCCCTTAGGTTGAAATGTGAACATAAATCTAATTTTGTGACAGTTCCTCTACTAATCAAATAAATTAATTATAACTTGTTTGATGTAATAGTAATGATTATTTTTTAAAATATTTTTTATTTAAAAATATATTAAAATAATTTTTTTCAGTTTTTAAAATTTATTTTTGATATCAACATATAAAAACTATAAATCACAAAAAATATAATTTTAAAAAAGTAATACTTTTAAAAGCAATGTAAAATTAAACGAGCCCATGCCGAAACAAAGAATGAAAGAACGAGAGCATGAGATCCAGGCTATAATTTTGAAACCTGGTCTGACGGGTCGACTCAAGACCCGGCCAATCTGGAGCTGAAACCGGGTCAGGTTAATGAAAAAATAAAAAAATTCATAACTCGATGTGACCCGACGGGTGGACCCGGAAAAACCCGGTCAAAAACCCGGTTACAACCCGTTGACTTTTGTTTAGTTTTTTTTTTATTAAAACGATGCCGTTTTGAATTTTTTTAAAATAGAAACTAACCCGGCCGATCTAGTGACTCGATCAAAAACTAAAACATGAATCTTAAACTACAGCGATGGCAAGGGTGGAACCCAATTATATCTATGTACATATAATTAAAGCAGAGCTGTTCTTAATTGAAATGGCTAGTTCGTAAAAAATAACGTGGCAGTTTTTTTGTGGAGGTAGCGTAGTTGTAATTAATGGACTCAGGTAGTTACTGCTGCACCATAAAATTCATTGACTTGTGAAGCCTAGCCCAAGCATGGGCATGGGCATGGGCTTAGGATGCCCCCCTTAAATACGTTTCTTTAAATATTTTTGTGTTTTATGATTTTTTTACTATGTTTTTATTTTTTAAGCAACCTTGCAGTGTTATTTGTATTGTTTTTTTTTAGTAAAGTACATTTTTTTTAATTATTTGTAAAATTAATTCTTACTTTCAATCTCTCTCATAATACCTTACAGTAGTAATATTATTTGTTCCATATCCTTAAAGTTATTTTTAATATGAAATATCTTTCTTTGAAGATGGATAGTTTTCAAAATATTTATAATAACAGAAATTTATTTCATTGGAATGAAATTGATTTTAGAAACAAAAAATATTTATTTAAAAATTTTAACTCTTAATAATTTAGGTGTAATTAAAAAAATATATTTTGTTGTTCTTAAACTATTAAAAAAATTAATTCAAAACTAAATGAACTCTTTAGTACAAAAAGTCATCGTTTGGTATTGTGGTAATGGTTGTTTTTTAATTTTTTTTCGTTTTAATACATAGAAATAATTTTTTTATTTTTTTAAATTTGTTTTTAACATTAGTATATTAAAATGATCTGAAAACACCAAAAACATTTAATTTGAAGCAAAGAAAAAAAATAAAAAATAATTTAAAATTTTTTTTAAAATGCAAAAAAAATTGAATTTTTTTAAAATATTTTTAAAATATAAAAACAAATGAGTGTTTGATTAGGTTTGGAATGGTATACAAGATAGGAAAAACAAGAAATATGAGATAAGACAAGAAATAGAGTTGAGCCCAAACTTGCTTGGGTTTTGTCTGGACATGTTCAGGCATGCATATTCTCTTCTTCAAAAATTCATAGGTAGACGATGGACGTTCTGCATTATCTTCTCTAGAGCTCACCGGAATATGGACAAATTCTCTAGATTCCGGCAAGTTGATGGTTATAATGTTAAAACTTGTGATTTTATTTTTGTTTTGTACATGAAAACAATCACTGAAGCCTTCTAAACACAAATCTAAAGACAAAAATCATTTTTAAATAAGAAGTTCAACATAAAAATCAAATCAGCTTATCCCCCTGTTCCAGTGATTAAATGGTTCAAAATTTTGATGTCTAATATACTTATATTATTCTATCTTTTTAATATCTTACTCTTAATCTTTTATACATGTTTATATCATATAATAACTTACTTAACTTATTTTATACTTAATAATGCTATGGACACAAATAAGCTAAATGAAATGTTTTTAGCATAATTTCAAGAAAATAAACTAAAAACAACAAATTAATAGAGCTTAAAAGTTCAACTCTTAAATACATTAGGAATCCAACTTGAACAAAGAATCTTGGAGGGATTAGGATTTTTCAGAGTATAAATCAAGTGTATGAAGGTACAGAGAAGCTTAGAAGAAAATGTGGCATAAGATTGGGTTAAAATTTATAAATTTATTATTTAAAATAATAAAAATTTATAATAACATAACAAATAAAATTATGAAAGATAAATTTTCTCTTTATCAAAAATATATTTATTATTTATTTATTGTTTTATTGTTATAACATCAAAATAATTTGATCTAATAGAATCTTGAGAAAAAATATAATAAAAGAATAACAAAATATAAATTTTATTTTTATTGAATATTCATGCTCATAAATTTTAAAAAAAAATTGCATATTAGGTTCTTCTATAATAACTTATGAAATAATTGTTAATATTATTTAAAAAAAGTTATAATCTTAGTTGGAAAAATATTGAATGGTATTTCATGGAAACTATTTTAAATATAATTTGAACCTTTTAATTTATAATGAATTTTAATTAAAATTTATGAAAAAACTAAAAAAAAAACCATTCAAAAAGAAGCGAGTTGTCTGAGCCTAGATAACAAGGTTTGTGGACCTTGCCAAATACATATAAGCCTTGGCAACTATGAGCGTACAATGTCATTTATGGGCACAATATCAATGTTCGTGTATGACTTTCTTGCTTTTATTTAAACCAGATAGATGACGTATTAAAATAAAAAAAAACAAATAAATAAATGATGTGTAATTTGCTAGTAATGATTGGTAGCTAGAAAGTCTTGCTATGAATTTTTGGATAAAAAACTTTATTTTCAATGATTTTTCATCTTAAAAAACCTAAAAGTCCTATAAGCATCTAAATAAACTCATTTTCAACTTTAAAACACCCATTACATTGATTTTAAAAAAACTCAAAATTAAACTAAATAAAAAATATATCTCGGACCCTAATTTATTTTTTTTTAGTGAGATGAAAGTTTGAAAACATCTCAATTGTATTTCTTTTGTTAAGAGAAATTGAATGAAACCAAGATCATCTTTTTTTCAGTGTAAGAATGTGGTCAACCAACCATTTTTTTTCTCTTCCCTAATATTCCAGGGACATTTTTTTTGTTCTCTCAAAATTGATGGACTGAAACGTAAAATAAATAAAGTGTAGGACCTAAATATAAAATTCTAAGACCAAAGGGACAAAAAAAAAAGTACACGGAGAGTTTTTTTTTTTATGAAAATGAACTTTCTTTTGACATTATGAAAATCTAATTTTTATTTTCGTGTCTATAAAATTAGATTCTAATTTTATGTAACTTTTTTTTTTAAGTTTGGTCGTTTCTTAAGTTAATTTAGTTGTTCTAGACACAATAAATTTACTTTTTATTTTATAAAATTGAAATCTAATTTAATTTTGAAATTGCATCAAATAAAATAAAATTTCAAGAAAATATAAACAGTTAAAATATCATATAAAATGATAAAATTATAAAAAAAGTTTAGTGATCGGAATAAAAAATAAAAAAGACAGCATTGTTCAGTTGAATGTGCCTTCCATAGTGGATTCAGAGAGAGTTCACAGACATGCACGGAGCCCTTTAGTGTATCACTGTAATAACGCAACAATGTAACATCCGGACCATTGAAAAGTTGTTTTCGTCACATGCGATCCATAAATATCGAAGGTATTGAAAGAATCAAGGGAAAGGCAGTTTAGAATTTTCCCAGAGGACATGGAATCATTAAGATAATGACCCAACGAAAAGCATAGGGAACTCCGAATATCCTCAAAATATGTTATTAGGATTCGATTTCTGTAGCGAATAAATTGTCTTCTGACTACAGACTTTCAGTTGCAACTCATTAGCTGATTAATGTCACAAACCTCTATGACCACCTTTTCAAGTGATAGCAACACAAGACAAGATGCCCGAGGATTGCTTGACACAGACAAACACGGCAAAATGCTTGATAACATGCACATGAAAATATCCAAAGGAATTGTTAAAATTCAGTGCTCATTCGTTCAAATAATAATCTCGTTTTGGTATAGCATTGCTAATCATGTTTAAGTTATGCAGCATGGCCGACCACAGCTTACATCATACAATCAAAGATGAACTTACCGGAATTACAGAGGGAAAAAAAAGGTATCAATGATGATGATACAAGTAAAGAACAGAGTGCCTACTCCCATCCAAGTTTTAATTTGGGAGAGGCAAACAATCACATCTGGATGACGTAAACTCCAAAATGGAAAGTTATGAGAGTATTAGCTGCCCCTTGTTGGTCCACTTTAACACTGGGTCAATATCTCAGCCCCGTCTTTTGTGATTAGAATGGTGTGCTCGAACTGTGCTGATAGGCTTCCATCTTCGGTTACAACTGTCCAGTTATCATCCCACATTACAGGGTTAACGCTACCAATTGTCAACATGGGTTCTGCATTAATGCAACAATTGGTGAGTGAGAAAGGAGGGAGGTCAGTCATTTACCATATACAATCGTTCACAAGAAAAGAAAAGGAAGCTACAACTTCCAAGTGATTCCATTTGTACATGTGAGACTAGCAGTTGAAGTTGCTAGTGCTGGAACTAATGGATGTGAGTACAAATCCATGCGAAGCAATTAACAACAGAAATTTAATTCATAAATTTAATTCATACTATAAAGTATCGAACACCTCCCCAGAAAAAAAATTTATCAACAGAGATACTAAATGTTTTCATCCCTCCAAATTTCATTAGATTCTCCATTCCTTGGAGCTGCAATATTACCACTTTTGCTTTGATTAGAAAACTTTAATCCATCGGGACATTTTCATATCACATGCATGCAAATTAATGAAGCCCGTAAGGTAAATTTCACATGTAAATACCGATAGTGAAGGTCTGATTCAACATCATGCGCCCACCATCATTGTTTCCTGAAAAGAACATAACATTGTTAGCGTTAAAGAATATTAATATTATCTTTTGGAAAGAATAAAAATTGCATTAATGCTGGCATCTGGGAGAAAAAGAGAAATAGGAAAAATTGTTTATTGCGATCATGAAGGCAAGGCTCAGTCTAATAGGAAATGTTTCTGTATCTCTATCTGCAATTACATTAAGAATAGTACTCAAGGTACCAGATTACTATATTGGTGCACAACTAGCTCTTTAAACAACTTATCACAAGTTGCCCTTTCATCTTTGCTACATTTCAGCATTCTATGCAGATTGCAATTTCATTCATTCCATGGTCAATAAAATAACATGAGAACCTGCAGCTCTTTTATGTTTAGCAAACTTCAGTGCATCTAGCAGATCAAATTGTGTGAGTGTCCCTTGCTCATCTTTTTCAATACTTCCAAATTCTCATTTTCATTCTGAAACATCTAGACATTGTGGAGGATTTGATATACAATCATGCAGAATGGCACAAAAGGATCCATGTACAGCTGACCCCAACTAGTTTGGGACTGAGGCTTGGTTGTACCAAATCCCAGAACCTAACGAGTGAAAGGGTGAACGCAAGGGGACACCAAGCTATTATTAAAACCACATAATATGTGAAATGAAATAACAGAGGAGAGTTCAAAGTCAGGTCGATTACTGAAGTGCTGAACAACGGGATCGGCATGGAATACACGTCCAACACCATGGCCAACAAAATGTCGGACAACACCGTAAGAATATTTATCTGCATGGTCACTTGAGAAAACATAATCATGAGTGAGTATCAAATCGAAACTGAAATGTTTTTGTTTGTTTGTGTGTGAGGGAGCATGGTCATGAGAGAGCGCGCGTTTTTGTGTGACACACATATACAAGCTAAAGATTTTGATGCTGCTTGGTAACTAGAGATGAAAAGATTCCCTTGGAAGTCAGAAAAAAATATTGAAGAGATTTTAAACTTCCTCAAATATGTAGGGCATAGTTTTCAAGTTCGTCATAAAGTTGATAAAATTATATATATATAATGAATCTTACATTCCCACCACAGTTGTACAGGAGAGAAGATGATGAAAATGCAAAACTGAGTAAATAATATAGCAGGTTCCTTACTGTATTGTTTTGCCAATTTTCTTGTACTCCACTCCCGGTGCACAAATTGATATTGCTCTGTAAAGGCATTCTTCAGTCACCTGTAGGATGATCAACAAACATTCTCATACATATATACCTAAAATGAACAAGATTCGCAGAAAAATTCGTCTAGTCAAACAATTATTCTTCATAAGAGACTACTCAGGAGTTTCCAAAGAAAAGTACATAGAAACCAGTGATGGCTAACAAAGATGGACTTTAAATGATAATATTTACTTTCATCAGGCATAACAGGATGACTATATTGAGTCTCTAATCCATAGAAGATGAACAAGCATATTCTGTTAAGAAAAAATCAGTCTATGATTTAAGACAACGCTATATTTCCATGTATAGCAGAAAAAGGATAGAATATTTAGTGTGTGCGCAAAATCATATCAAATAGTGATCTCTAGTGTCCAGAACTGTACAAAACTAGTAATTAGTGTTTACATGAATGTAATAAAAAATTTACCTAGATGGCAAAAGTTAAGAGTCTTCGTTAAATAGGGCTGTTAATTTGGTTAACAGACTTCAAGACTAACACTGAGACAAAGAAGGTGTTTTGACAGAACTGTTCAGGTTGTCTAAGTATGCTACAAAGCTTGCAGATGCTTTAGATGAGCTTAAAGTTCAGTTTAAAGCATGATATTCTAGCTCGGTACAGAAAATCTCATAGAGGTCTCCAATGATGATGGCAGCCCACTACACTAGGCTTGCAACGTTTTGTCCATTGTAGATCATAGTAGCATTTAAACCTCATGTTCTCTTTTGGCCAATAAAAATGCTTATTCACTAGCAATCAGAAGAAAAAAAAAAGGATTCTGGAACTAGGAAGGTGATGTGCTATGTACCTAACTCCAATAGTAAATAACATTGTTAGTAAACAAGCAATGGCTTTTACTTTATGACTGGCAACCACAGAAACAAATGGATGCCACATAAGTGCACCATTCCAAAGAAATACCTGAACCAGTTTTCTGGCTTCGTCATCAACATCTCCACAAAAGAAAGTTGCTGAGGTATCACCATGATAACCCTGCACATCAAAATAAGATCACTAGATTTAAGAGACAGAGAAATCAGAATACGCAATGAGCAATAATTGCGACAGAGAAATCAGAATACGCAATGAGCAATAATTGCAGACAAACTATGATTTATTCTTTAAACTAGTTCCACTTCTCCTATAAACTACAGAGATATCATATCTGTTCACTCAAGGATATACTGGAAAAAATGAAAAACCAGAAGACACTCACATTTAGATAAACTGTAACATCAATGTTGATTATATCACCATCCTGCAAAAAGAAAAAAAAAACACAATGGCTAAGTAACATTTTACTCATTCAAACATATAATAGCTTAACTACAGAAAGATTGAAATTCCAAAACTTTAACAGAGAGACCTCAAGAGCACGTGAGTCTGGTATTCCATGGCAAATACACTCATTCACTGATGTGCAGACACTCTTAGGAAACCCACCATATCCAAGAGGTGAAGGATATGCTCCGTTATCAATTATCATTTGATGAACTGCTTGGTCAATGTCATCTGTTTTTATACCTGGCTGCCAACAAAAACAACAATTAGAACTTTGAGATCAGTTAAACTGACTGACCACTTCTTTTTAATGCATGGAAAATCAGTATATTCTCAATAACTGACCCACTCATAGCTACCAATCCTACTAATACAAACTAGAAGAAGGCAATGGAAAAAATAAGAGGCTAAAGTTCATAGCAAGATAAAATAAATCACTACAGTTTCTTAGTGGCTTAATGAGGCTAATGATGCATTTTAATTAATTTATATAAAGCACGAGATAACTATCCTTTTGACTGGTCAGAAAGTACCATAATTTTACCTTGACTAAAGTCCCAGCATACTGAAGAACCTGGGCCGCAAGCTTTCCAGAAGATCTCATGCATTCTATCCCATTCTCATCATGCACTTCGGCCCCACTTGCAATGCCAGGTGGTTGCCGAGAATTGACATAGGGAGGCCTTGGTATATGATCTGGAACAGGTCGACGAGGAGACAACTTCCCTGGCCTTAGACGTTGCCGCTCGGCATTAGGCACTTCATCCAGATTTCTGCTAATTTCAATGACGAAAATATTAGATGTGCCATCCATCTTCTGGTATGTCAGTGTTTTTCTCAAACTCTCTATGCATGCTCATTGTGAAAAAGTAAAACAATGCACAATACCCTATTTCATCAGGTCCATCCCAGAAGCATCAAACTGGCCGATATGGCCCAATATGATGCCAAGTTCCTTTTATCTATAAGGTAAGTAAATTCAAATGATATACATAGACCACAACCAATGCCTACATCCTAAAAAATTAACTCACACGTGTTTATGTACAAGCATGTTGCATGAAACCTATAGAAACACCACAGTGCAGCTCACTTCAGAAGTGCAGTATATCAATAAACCAAAGAAAGTGCATTACAGACAAGTAAAAAAAGAAAATGAGGAATAGAAGGATGATATATTTTTTGTGTGTTGGTTTTGGCATACCTTCTATTGAATAAAAGATTGGTCAAGCCAGAAAGCGTTCTAGATAGTTGCATTGACACATGTTTGTTTCCTGTAAGAAAATTGCAAAAAACAAAAACATACTGTTCTGGTGAGGTAAAAAATGCCATGAGCTGCAAACAACAAGGTCTAAAACCAGCTAGCATAAAATAACATTAAATGGAAAACCAAACCATTTAGATAGAAACTGAATTTAGCCCATTGGAACTTTAAAACTTCACAATATATTATCTTTCTTTGTATCACAACTCACAGGTAACTGTTCATTTCATAAATCACCTAAGTTGATGCAAATCAATATAAAATAAGAATACAACAGCACCTAACATCAAAATCTCCAACTGAGTATTCAATAATTTCAAGAAAGCATTAAAATTTCGCAGGTTCGACAACCACTCGGTGTAAAAAAGACTGCAGCCAAAAGAAAGACAAGGACTTGCTACAATAACTGAATAGTCAGATAAACAGAAGAAAGTGAAAAGGGACCTGGTTTGTAGAGAAAGAGACGAGAAACTGGCTGTTTTGATAGAAGCAAACGATCTCCTACAAAAGAAGAGAGGAGTCTTGGTTGCAGGGAAGAGGCGCCAACCATTTTTGTGCTTTCAGTGCTTATCTATTCTTGAACAACAGAAATCTCTCTGTTTTTCTTGCCCTCCTATGTTCTTCTCACTTTTTCCAATTGCTTTGAAATGTGTTATGGGCCTGTTTAATGTTGGCCCATTTGGTTCTTATTTCCGAGCTCAAGCCCAAGTTTGATCCATTATAGTTCATAGTTGGCAATAACATTTAAGACGGGCTACAAAATTGATAAAAAGAAGGGCAACCTGATTTTCACTACCCAAAGTTTCCGGAAAAAAAGAAAGGGCAAAATAAAAGATTGGCCGCATGATTCGACAAAGTGCAAACTTTAACAAACACTAAAATACATGGAGAAAATATTGTTGCTCGTGTCATTGTTTATTTTTTTATATATTTTATTTGGGATTTTTATAATGACTTTTTTTATTTTAATCATCAAACTTTTTTTCTCATCGATTATACTATTCTATAGCCAAATTAAATGTTAATTGCTTCTATTTTTGTTACTAAAGGTAAAAATTAAAACAATATGAAAACATAAAGAAACTAAATCGTCATTTTAAATTTGACTAAAAACATTAATTTTTTTCCTCGGAAGTTTGCACCATACCAATTTTCCATCCATTTAATTTTTTTGCATTTCATTTTTATTCTAAAATTTCATTTCTCTTAATCTTTGGTTTGAAGTAGAAGAGAAAAAATAATGGGATTCTAGTTATAAAAAGAAAAAATCATTGGTTGACAATGATTCTAACCATCAAAATGATCGATTTTAGTTTTAACATATTTCATTTTATAAAAAAAATTTTACTAAAATGTTTTTTCATTTTTAAAATTCGTGAAAAAATATATTTCACCTCATAAAATTATTGGGTTTCGGGGATTTGTTACTTTTAGACTATTTTTGGGTTCTTTGAAGGTATGATGATTTTATTTGGGTATCTATTATGTTTTCTAGGTGTATTTAGGTCGATAATTGGTTGAAAATCAAATTTTTAAATGTAAAATACTCGTGGCTTGACTTTTTTGCGACCTCTAATTACTAGAATCTTTGTAGAGTAGACGATGCATTTACTTTTTTTATTTCAAAAAACTTACG
>Ga0325403_1003052_pt1 | contig 15121 bp, 4 predicted proteins | sample PopdelMetagenome_19_FD_205665 | JGI IMG/M metagenome (GOLD analysis project Ga0325403, IMG submission 205665) | Populus deltoides microbial communities from Bellville, Georgia, United States - Xylem-PdKOR-R4 | ecosystem: Host-associated > Plants > Phyllosphere > Stem > Wood/Secondary xylem...
GCCAAAACCAGTTTATCAAAATCATCCGGACTGTACCAGAAGTTGAACTGTTCTTCACTCTCCTCTATGCAAACAACCTTGTAGACTAGTGAGCATGATTGTATCCTAATCCATGTCCCTTTTTTTTGAGTTTTGGCTTTCATACAAGGGGTGCCGGCGCTAAAATTTGCACGGTACCAGGCTTGGGGTCTGCAAATGTGAACTGCTTGAAAGGATTCAAAAGAGTGTCAAAAGATATTTCATTGAAATTGTAATTCTTTATTAACTCTTAATATCTTCATTGAGTGCTTTACCATTGTCATGTGTCATTTGCTTTGGGACGGATGCTGTCTTTTTATGCTGTTAAAACTGGAAAAATGACAGAAGTAGAAAGTCTCAAACTATGCATGAAGCACAAGAGTGTTTTGTCCCTATCTGGCATGTCTTTGAAGAGATTTCATTTCAGTTGTGCAACTTTCTTGTTCTATCTCCTGTTGGGCCTGCTATTTTTTTTTGGTAAAGATGCTTGAAGGGAACCTACTCTTACCATTTCTGATGAGGCGCTTTCTTTTTCAGAGTGGCTGCCATCAAGAGTAAAAATTATTTTAGATTAATATGGATGTCTGGTTATGAATTTTAAAATTAATAACCATACAAGTTTCTAATAGTTTGAACTCGTGATTATTAAAAAATAAATTTAAAATTTAATTAATTAAGCTAATTTTTACGGTTTAATCGGAGTAATTTTTACGGTTTCATCGAGTAATTTTCTAAACCAATGTGATGCGTCGAGTCAATGATGGAAGTTTAAAAGCTATTTGTCAGTTTAGGGATGACTAATGGACTAGCTGAAATCTTGGCCAAAACAGTAATTATGGTCTTCAACGAATAGGAGTATCCATTGAACATGCTCTACCTGTCAAAGCGGTTGAATTGTACAATCATTTTCTAAATTTTTACGTCCTGAATTAGTCATTTTAATTCATGCTTGCTAAATTATTTTAATGGTCGTCTTGGTAATATGACATAAAACACCCCACAGCCAAGGACTTGAACTCAGTAAAACAAAACAAAAAAGAGACCAAATTCACGTTAAGAGAAAAAAGGCCTTCCATTCCGCTCTCATTGGTTTGTGATGTGTTCGGAGAATGCTCGGCGGACCTAAAATAAGTTTTAGTTAAATGAGCCAATCTTAGATCATTTACTAGCTCCTTTGTTTTTGTATCATGGGTAAAATTATTATTTTTAATGAAAAAATATAAAGATGTCAAGAACCTGAAACCTAATGCAAATTACATAATTTTTTTAAAATATTAAGATTGTGATATATCAAATAATATGTTTTTCTTAAAAAAATATTAAGACAGTAATATATTGAATTGACCAGAGCCAACCTTTATTAACTAGCAAAACATATAATCCAAGTCATGAGACCTTGATAATTCTATAGAACATAAAAAAAAAATAGAAAGCTCAATTCTAATAAACCAAATATTGAAGAATGAAAAAAATCAATTTAAAAAAAAAGCCCAAAAAAAAGCAACTTGAATAAACATAGGTAAATAGGCTAAACCCGTGACCGAGCCATGAAAATAGAATTACCCCATAGAAAAAAAAAATACAAAGGTAAGTTCCTAATCAACCCATTGTTGAAGTAAGAAAATGACAAGAGAAATCATTAAAAAAAACACAAAAAACCTAGTCTACTCAGGTTAATCCACTAAATTTTCAATTTCGATCATAAGACCATGATAACTCTATAGAAAAAACTACGCTTTAAAAAAAAATTTAAACGATAAAAAAATGTCTTGTCATATTCTAAAAAATAAAATAAAATTAGTGTATGATTTTTTTTAAAAAAAATTCTTCTATTTTATTTAAATAAAGTTATAAATAAATTGAAGGAAGTCCTTTTAAAAGGAGTCTAGAAGCCTGGATCTAATGGATCATCTCCTAGGTCCAAAAGCAAGGGCAAACCCATGCACTAACATAATTTTTTTTTCTTGCTTGGTTGAGTGGATGATGCGATCAAATATTTTTTTAGGTGACGTAGATGACCTTTCATCTACATCTCCAGTTTTCAGCGACCTATGGATCACCAAGTAAATAAGTAGGGGTTTTTCACTCCTAAAAATATATTTTTTTAACCCTTTTGTTTATAAAAAAAAATCTATAAAACAACCTAGAGGCCTATATAAACCCTTTTATGTCTCAAACAACCTAAAAATTGATCCAAAAATAAATAATCATGTTACAAGTCTCTCTCTTGAAAGGGATGACATATGAGAAGAGAATTAAGGCATACAAGATTTAAAAGGGTGACCGTTAGAATTATTATTGTTGTTAGATGAAACATAACATTTTACTTAGTTTCTTTTCTTTTAAATGAGTTTTATAGATAATTCCATGTTTTGGCTTAAATTTATAGAAGAGTTGTTTAAATTTATTTGTAACTAATTTGGTAGAGAGAATGATTATCCAGATGAAGAACAATTTCTGATAATCTCTCTTATTTCCTTCATCTCTCATTCTTTCTTTTTCTATGTGTTAGTTGTATACACTCTGTTTTCATTTCTGGCATTGGCATCGAGTCATTCCTTTTCATAAAAATACTTGGAAGTAATCCAAGTTCGGACCATTCTTATTAAGCTTGTTCTAAGTGGTATTAGAGCAAAAATTTTATGGACCTGAGAAATGACTCTTGTCACTCGATCCCAAGATTTTAAAAGGCTCAAAGATTCCATTGAAATTATCAGTAAGGAACAAGCACAAAAACATGAGCAAGCTATGAAATAGTTGAATTCACAGAGACAAAAATTGGAAAATACCAGATCTAGTCATAAAGCTAAGTTTGGGGAATTAAAAGATCCTAAAATTTTCATGAAGAAACTTGTTTATCATTAATGGGTCTTACTAACAAACTTTCACTTTACAAACTTTATAGTAATCAACAGGTGAAACTAGTGCTACTAAGGATAAACAAGTTTTTCATGAAGGTGATTATGTTGTTAAAATCGGTCTGACTTGTGAATAAAGGCATAACCACTGCAAGGTATATAAACCTACACATGATTTTCCTAACTTTGATGGTGAGGATGCGTATAAGTGGTTTTGTAAGTGTTGTCAATATTTTGAAGTGGAAGTTGAGGATTTTGAGAATATTAGGTTGGCTTCTTATTATATTGATTGTGAGGCCCTTTATTGGCACAAAATTTTCATGAGAAGCCTAAGAAATTTGGAAGTAACTTGGAATGGATATATGGAGGCATTACGTGCTAGGTTTGGGGGTTAGAATGACCCATTAAAGCTTTTTGGATGTTAGATACGTGGAGAATTTAGAGACATACATTCAGGATTTTTACATATTATGAAATAGAGCAAAGATTACAAAGAAACAAGTATTGGTGTTCTTTATAGGAGGTCTTGAGGTTGAAATCAAGAATTTAGTCAAGATGTTTGAGCTTAAAGCATTAAAATAAGCTAACAACCTAACTTGTTTACAAGAAAACACCATTTCCTATAAATGTACCTATCAAAATCCCTTTGAATACTCATTCCAAATCATAACATAAACTACCTAAATCAAACATAATCCCCATCAAAACTCCCTATAAAAGCTCACCCTTATTAATCACTAAAAGTCTAAAACCTTATTAAAATGGCCTATTACCCACTCTAATCTAAAATTATACTAACAAACATGGTTGTTAAAAACGCGTTTTGACTTGTAAAATTGTATGATTTTATGAGTCAAAACATATAAAACGTGTAAAATCGGGTTTAAAACTCGAAAACCAGTAAAATCGATCAAACCCGGTCAAACTCGCATAAAATCGGGCCAACTTGTAAAAAACATTAAACGCGTACTGATATCACTATTTCACGTTAAATTTAAAAGAGTTGTTGCCTGTGCTGACTCAGCACCCCCCTTTCCCACGAGTTCCCACTTCCCAGTCCCCACTAGCCACTCCCCCACCCGACACTCCACCCTTCCTCTTTCCCCAAATCACCAGCAGATTAAGAAATCAGACTAAGAAATCGGTTGATTCAGTTCCATTCTCCACTTTCCAGCAGTGCCTCTAATCTGAATCTAATTGTCTCCATTTTCCACTCTCTTAGCTAGTTTTGCTTGCTATCGAGATTCGAAGCGTTTTTTATGAGGTGAAAGTAAGAATTTATTCCCAAGCTTTTTTTTTCTGTCTCGTCTGGTATATGAATAATAGTAGTGATTCTGGTGAAAGTTTTAGTTTTAGGTTCCTGCAACATGTTAATAATCTAGATGCTCTGATTAGTGGAAAATGAAACTTAGCTTTAGGATCTTTTTATATGAGAGAATTGAATGTGGTGATTTGCTGATGATTTCATTTTACATGGGTGAATTTTGTTACCAACAACATGATTTATTACCAGCATGTTAATAATCCAGCAAGTTATGTCAGATCTCTAATTCTCTGGCTTAAAAAATTTAACTGGATATGTAGTGGCAATCTCTGTTCCCATCTTTGAATGGCTAATCATTGTGTTAAAGTTGTTCATGAAGCTAGTATCAGAAGATTCAGAATAATTCAATACAAGAAAGTTATATGTTTCTCATGACTACCTCTATTTTTGTTAGACAAGTATTGTTGCCGCTGGTTGCCCTTTTGTATTACCAACTCAAGAAACTATAATTTTAGACAAATTATTCACACAGACTGAGACACTCCCACAAGATTTCTTTCCAGTTGCAACAACATGATTTGCTGATGGGGCCGTAGGAATATTATTGTAGCTCATTCATGTCGGAATATTATTGAGTGAAAGTTTTTTACTCTTTGGTTTTCATTGGTTGAAGTTGGAGTGGAACTTAAAATGTTGTTATTGAATTATTGAAATATAGCTGAAGACGACTTGTGAATGGTTAGTTATGATCATATTGGTGATGTTGGAATTGAAATTTGATTGATTGAATGAGTTTGATTAATTGAGTTGTTGAATTAAAATGAGTTAATTAATTTTAGTCAATAACTTAAGGCATGGTAGAAATGGCTGATTACTGTTTCATCCTGATAATGTACAAGTCTGAACAAAATAATGAAAATATAAAATGGGTTGTGAAGTGTTAAGAGGAAATGCTTTTTTTTCTTTTAACAATAAGAGTAAGTTTAGGAGTCTTATGATTCTTAATTATTCTCTGTGGATGTCTTGACAAACATTTGATGTTTGTTTTAGGTTTGTTAACTTTTAGTTAATGAAATTCTATGGACATATATGAATTTTTATTTGAATTATGTATTTTAAAATGTTTGGACATTTGTATTGTTTATTTCACTTTTATTTTAATTGTGTTATATTATTATTTACTACTTGACTGGATCTTGCAATTTAGTTAAAATATTTTACTTGCGATTTTAGTTAAAATATTTTTACTTGTGATTTTACGATTTTAGTTAATATTTTACTTGTGATTTTATGATTTTACGATTCGAGTTTATATTGTATGTTCCATGTCGTGTCAAAAAAATATTTTTGACAACCTTGCTAACAAAGTCCCTGTTAAACCTACCAAATCTTTAAAGAATAGGGAGTTTGAGGAAAAAAGAATAAAAAGCTTATGTTTTTATGTGATTAGAAGTGGAGTTTGAGGAAAGAAGAATAAAAAGCTTATGTTTTTATGCGATTAGAAGTTTGTACCTGGGCAGCAAAGGAAAAATAAAGGGCTTTATTCACTTTGTATAGTATATGATGAGGAAGATACTAAAGAAGGTAAAGCTAAGGTGGATGAGTTTAATTCTAAAGCAGTCATTCCACACATCTCCATTTATGCTCTGGAGAGCATTGTGGGCTTCACACTTTGAGAGTGATTAGTAAGATTGATAATTACTCAATCTTCATTATGGTGCATTTAGAGAGCACATATAATTTCCTTAACTTTGAAACAACTAATATGTTATAATGTAATCTTGCAGCTATAAGCCTCTGACGGTAGAGGCAACTAATTGGGGAACAATGAGTTGCACAACTATATATAAAAATTTTAAATTGAGAACACAAGAAGTGAATTTTGAAGTTGATGTGTTCAGTGTAGATTTAAATAATTATGATATAGTGTTGGAAACACAGCGGTTGGCCATTTTAAATGACATTGTATCTAACTACAAGGAGTTATAGATATCCTTCAAGTGGCAAGGTAAAAAGATGTTGTTTAAGAGCAATAATCATACTTAGCTACAAACCATCAAGTTTGAGAAACTTAATAGTTTATTGGAAAGCCTTTTACAATTAGCAGAAATCAGATATGTAGTTTGAGAGTTATTAAGGATATTGACACTACAATATATTTTATATCTTCTACCTTGGTGCCTAATATGGAAAGAAATTATGCTTTATACAATTTGTTGAAGTGTTATCAGGAGGTGTTTAACGACCCCAAGGGGTTACCACCCCCTAGATCTAATAATCATATCATAGCTCTTAAGAAGGGAGCTAAACCTGTTAATTTGAGGCCTTATAGATACTTTGGTTTATAAATGGATATATAGAAAAAAAATGTTTCTAAAATAGTAGAGTCAATGATAATTTAGCAAATCAATAATCATTTTGCTTCTCTTGTAGTATTAGTTAAGAAGAAGGACAATTCATAAAGGCTTTGTATAGATTATAAGGCTCTTAACAAACTTATTATCAAGTATAAATTTTTTATACCATTGTTGGATGAGTTACTAGAAGAATTAGTGGGTGCATCTATGTTTTCCAAGATAAACTTGAGATCTAGATGCCACCAAATCAAAATTGCCTCACAAGATATGTTTAAAACTACTTTTAAGACTCATAATAGTCGTTATAAGTTTCTAGTCATGCTTTTTAGGTAAACTAATGCTCATGCCACTTTTCAAACCTTAATGAATAATGTTTTTAGAAGTCATTTTAGGAAGTTAGTGTTTTTTGATGACATTCTAATTTATAGTCAATTAATGGCACAACACCTAGAGCATCCGAAAATAGTGTTTGAATTACTAAGGGTTCATAAACTAGTAGTAAAAAAGAGTAAGTATGTTCTTAGAAATAATCAAGTGTAGAACTTGGATCATATTATCTCTAAGGGGCGTCTATTAATCCATAAAAGATCAAAGTTATGGTGGAATGGCCTTTACCTAAACCAGTTAAATAACTACATGGATTTGTAGGTCTCACTGACTATTATAAAAGGTTTGTAAAGGGCTATGGGTCCATAAGTAAACCATTGACATAATTGTTAAAGAATGATGTTTTTGAATGGACTAAGAAAGCAACGTAAGCTTTTAAACTTCTAAAGGAAGCCATGACTCGACCACTTGTTTTGGCACTACCTGACCTAAACAAGCAATTTGTAATAAAGATTGATTCTAAACGAGTTGGCATAGAAGCAATGCTAATACAAAAGGGGTACCTTATAACTTATATTAGTATATCTATAGGATTAAAGCAACAAGCTTTGTCTACATATAAAAGGGAGATCTTGGCTATACTATATGCAATGGTAAAGTTGAGACATTACTTGTAGGGAAAATATTTTAAGATTTGAATGGATCATGTTAGCCATAAGTATCTTCTAGAATAAAAAATATCATATCCTTTTTAGCACTTATGGTTAGCCAAGCTACTAGGGTTTGATTATGAAATTGAGCACAAAAAAAAATAGCAACTAATGCTCTCTCCATAAACTCTAATTATGAAGTATTTACTATAGTGGTGTCTATAATTTCCACCAATATCATTGAGAAGATAAAAAAGTCATGGGAATAAGATAGTGTTATATAAGGCATTATGGTGGATCCACAAAAGGACATTGGTTCTCACCCTCATTACAAATGGGTGAATAACCACTTGAATAAGAAAGGAAAGATAGTAGTCGACAATTATTATAATCCCCAACACACGTTAATTTATATGTATCATGATTCAACTATAAGGGGGATAGTTTAGAGCTATTATGACTGCTAAAATGGTGAAAAGCCTATTCTATTGAAAAAGATTACAAAGGCAAGTGAGGTAGTAAGTGAGAGGATGCCCTATCTACCAAAAACAATAAGACATAGAATGTGCTTTTTATTGGGTTACTACAACCTTTACCCATTCCTTAAGAGCCATTTACTAATATCAATATGGATTTTATGGAAGGACTTCTTAAGGAAAAGAGGTTATCTTTGAGGTGATGGATAAATTCAGTAAATGTGCTCCTTTTATGGCCATTGGTCATCCTTATTTTGCAACTACAATAGCCACTACTTTCATGGATAATGTCTACAAACTTCATAGTTTATCTGCCTTTATAGTTAGAGATAAAGACATTGTGTTCCTAAGCCAATTTAGAGAAACCTTTTTTCCTATCAAGAAGCGAAACTCTATTATTCCATTGCTTATCACCACCAAATCATTGGGAAAACTAAAGCAGTTAACAAGTTCTTAGAGAATTGCTTGAGGTGTATAAATAGAAACACATAGTTAATGGATAAGGTGACTCTCTATAGCATAATAGTGGTATAATATTAATTACTACACTTCTATAAGGTGTACTCCTTATGAAGTTATATATGGTCAGGCTCTTCCACTTCATATTCCTTAATTTTATAAGGATTTTAACATTAAAGCAGTTGATTTAACTAAGAGAGAAAACATGCTCAAATTAATCAAGAAAAATATGAATTCAACTCAACAAAAAATGACTTAGTTGGCAAACAAGAAAAGAAGTGAAAGGACATTCAATGTTGGTGACTGGGTATACCTAAAATTGCATCTATACATGTAGAAAATTATGGTTTAAAGGGTCTCGCACAAATTATCAGCTAGGTATTTTATCTCATACAAGATCATAGAGTAGATTGGGGTAGTGGCTTACAAACTAGATTTGTCTTTATTTGTCTTAATCCACCCTGTTTTTCATGTTTCATGATTAAAGTGACATGTAAGGAATACAAGGGTGTATGGTGAGTTACATGTTATGCCTTGTGAGTCAATGCCTCAACCTTAAACAATGGTAAAGCATCATAATTAGACTACCACTCAAATCCTTGTTCTCTTGAAGGGCCTACCACCATCTGAGTCACCTGGAAGTTTATAAAGGTTTTTTCTCTAAGCTTTCATAAATTCTCCTTTAAGGACAACGGTGCTATATGGGAGGGAAATTGTTACAAGCCTCTCTCTCAAAAGGGATGACAAGTGAGAAAGGAATTAGGGTAGAAGAGAAAATGATCAAAGCTAATAGAAATTTTCAATTCAATATTAGATGTAAAAGGAGGTAAAAGATGATTGAATTAGAGTTTGTCAACGATTGAGAAACTCAATCTAAACAATATTTTTTTCTTATAATTATTTTTTTATCATTCACCATAAATTCTATAAATATTTGCTTTCTAATAATATGATTATGAGAGAAATATTATTACTAAAGCTATGATGTAGCCTCTACATGACATTCTTGAGTTTTTTTATTATATTATTAAAGTATTTATCGATTCTTATTGAGTGTGCAACATTTTATCTAATGTCTTATGCTTGTTCATTATTCAACTAAATTATTATGCATGTTGACATTAAGAGATTATGCATGGTGTTTGCTTCTTCTATTGTATTCCATAAATTGATCGAAAGACAAAAATTCCCTATGTGAACTGTCTTGAAATATTATAGAACTTAATGTATTTATATGCATCTAAACTCGCATAGAAATATCATAGGTTATTGTATGGGGGCTCAATTCTACTAAAGAGAAATTCTGTCCATTAGTAAAAAATTTTTACTATTATGCTTTTGTTTGATTTTAATTTCCTTATCTATTAACCTTCTTGCACAAATTCAATTGTTTCTTATTGTCAAATAATTTAAAGTTAGAATAATTTCAATAGCTAATAAGTAGATAATCTTTGAGGAACGATCTTCTTATATTATCTTACTTAAAGTGATTTATATACTTACTATCTAAATCTTTGCATTAATTACATTGTTATTAAGAATTATATCATTTGTCCTTAAAGCTTTATTGTTTGTCATTTGGCATAAAAAAATTATCTATAATTAACCTATCATGATTCCAATACCACCACCTTGATTAGTTGTATTAGTGATTAAGGTCTACAAACTTAAAAATAGACAAAAAATCTCTTTGTGAAAAGTTTGAACCTAAACTCTAGAATTACTAAATAAAATAGAGAAATCTAAGCTCTAGAATGACTGAAAGAAAATAGAGCATAAGGACTAGAAACGTAAAAGGGAAAAGAAGGCAAAAGAACTATTGTTTGGTATACAAAACATCTCTCATTCAACCCTTTTTTATACTGATTTTTAGAACCAAAACTGATGCAATATTAATTGTGGTTATTATTGTTGTTTTATCTTAATTACCTGTCATAAAAAAATAAAACTTGATAGTTTTTTTTTTGCTTTTTAAAACCAAATATTTTTATCTTCGAAAACAATTTTTTCAAGTATAAGAAGGTTACTATTTAGACAATTTATTTATAGGCTGGCAAAAATTATTTATTTTAGTGTAAAAAAATATTTTTAAGCAAATCCAAGGCCAGACCTCAAACCTAGGCCTAAACTAGTGTCATGTCATGCGAGTTGAACTGATTTGTACCAAGTCAAGTGAGTGCTTGTAAATGGCTTAAGCCCAATGTTCATTAGCCTAGGGCCTCTTACCTCTAAAATATTTGGTGTCCTAAGAGTCTATTTTAACTCTTCAACTTTATACTACATATAAGTTACAAGAATATCTTGTAATCTCTAGGTTCTTGAGTTTATAAAAATATACAAACCTGAGATTTTTTAAGATCAGTTTTTTATTTACTCATAATTTTTTAAAAAAACATATTAATACTCCATGTTAAAGTACTTTTGTTAGAGAATAATTTTAACCAAATTCTTAACCTGAAAAGTGAATGGAACTTTTAGCATGGCCTTAAATGTGCCATTCAAACATGTTTTAAAACAATTCTAACAATTCTTTTAACGAATGAAAGTTGTTTGACTAGTATACGAAGACTTAAAGAATCATAGAGAGATAATGAATTGGTATATCACTACATTATAATAAGTAGCTTTTAACTTTAAACCTTTCTTAATGAAGAATATCAAATTTACTCAACTAACTAGTGAATATGATCTCTTGAATCATTCAATATTTTATTTAAACCAAGATAATAGTACTCTCATAGTTATCTTACTAAAGGTTTCCTTTAGTTCTCATAGTGATGTTCATTTTAGCCCCAAGAAACTCTCAGTTTCATAAATGCTTTAAAAAATTCAACTTTTCAAAATTCTCAAATATTCAACCACATTTCTCACTCAATTCATAAGTGATCTTCTATTAAAAGTTTTTTGCTACAATACACTTGTTAAAACAAAATATGAAAATCATTAAGAGCATAACTTACCTTTATTATGTTACAGTTAACACCTTTTTTCATCACAAAAATATGAAGGAAATTATAATTTTTTAGTACTACTAGGAGTGCCATGTAACTTAGTTTTTCTTTTAAACCTTGATCTTAGGATCTCTAGTCAAATATAATGTGAACCCCATAGATATAAAGATTAAAAAATCCACAATCAAATCAACACTTCTCAATAAAGCTAAATCCAGGCTTGTAAGTGAGCTTGATACAACAATAATCTGTATTAAGGCACCAAGACTACAAAAACCAAACCTTCACCTATCACCTATAAAGAGACATGAACTAGAAGTACATAAGATTCCACGAAGCTCGATTAATTCTTTGATAAGTTAGAGTAGTTCCATAAGAAATCAAGAGTAAGAGCAAACTCTCGCACATAAATATTATTTCTGAGTAATCAATCCATCTTTAATTAATTTATTTTTACAAGCTAAATAAAATTATTTATAATAGGTAAAAAAAATCTTAAACAAAGTTAGCAAACTAATAAAAGAATTTTAAATAAAACAGAAAAAAAATCATAAATCAACTAGAAAACTAATACAATTCATGTACAGTAGATTTTGAACCTTATATAAAGGCCTTCTCGATGTATAATTGCCCTTAAATTTTAAATCAATATAGGACAAGATCTTTGGAAACTTCTAGTAAAATTCTAGTCTAATTCAGTGGTTGGATAAAAAATTATGCTTGTTAGAGAAAAATTATATATTATGAAAAATAAGCCTCTAACTGCTGAAATTAATTATCCCACCATTGTAAAATAATTAGGCCTCTGTTATAGATGGATTAGACCTCTCTTGCATATAGATTAGATTGACTAAGATCTGATTATCACTTGTTGAAGTTGTAGGTTTCTTGAAATTCACCTTAGCCCAAATACTCTAAATAAGACCATTGATTGTATCTTTGAACTTCTTGGCCCTTGATCTTATAATTGGTCTAATTGAAACTTCTAATGAATTATTTGGTATAGTCTTAACCATATCCCCTCTCTCTTCAAAATAATTCATCCAATAATCATCATTTACATCAAATAAAGGGAGATTAGAATAATTGAAAGTAGCACTAACAACATACTCACCTAGTATATCCACTTTATAAGCATTGTCATTAATTCTTTCAAGAATTTGGAATGATCAATCTCATCTCGACATCAACTTTGATCTTCTTTGATGAGAAAATCATTTTTTTTACATATGCACCCAAACTCAATTATCTAGTTTAAAAATAACCAATTTTTGCCCTTTATTAGCTTTAAATACATATTTCTCATTGTTTTTTTTTTTTTTTTTTGCATTTTTCGCCTCACATTTTCATGGAGAGCCTTTACTACATGTATTTTTTTTATTGTTATCAAGACTAACTTTTTCATCAATAGATAAAGAAAATAAATCCAAATGAGTCAAAGGATTAAAGCCATATATAATTTTAAAACGAGAATAATCAATAATAGAATACACACTCCTATTATAAGAAAAATCTATAAATGGAAAAAAAATCTTTCTAATTTTTCAAATTCTTTTGAATGATGATTCTTAATAATATAGTTAAAATTCTATTAACTAATTTAGTTTGATCATCTGTTTGTGGATGACAAGGAGTAGAAAATAACAATTTTGTTCCTAACTTACCTCACAAAACCTTCGAAAAGTAACTAGAAAACTTAACATCACGATCAGAAACAATGCTTCTAAGAACACAATGAAGCCGAACTATCTTCCTAAATAATAAATTAACTATATTAGTTATATAATCAATTTTATTATAAGATATGAAATGTATCATCTTAGTAAACTTATCTGTAACCATAAAAAAAGAATCTCTATTCTTTTTCGACCTGGACAAAACTAAAACAAAATTCATAGATATATCAACTCAGATTCCTTAGGTACTGGTAAATGAGTTTACAAACCATGAGAAAAACTTTTATACTTGATTTTGTCTACATATTATGCACGTATCATAAGTTCTTTGCACATTTCTTTTCATCTTAGACCAATAAAAATGATGCAAAACATCCAAAGTCTTAACAACCCTAAAATATCATGTTAAATTACCCTAATGAGCTTCGCGAATAAACAATTCATGCATAGAACAATTAGACACACACAATCTTTTTTATTTAAACAAATAATCATCAACCCTAAAAACAAATGTTGAATGTTGAATTCTCACAAGCTTTATATACTTGGCCAAAATCATCATCTTCAACATATAAATCTTTCACATGCTTAAATCCTAATAATCTAGCATTTAAAGTTGAAAGAAGTGCATACCTCCACAATAGTGCATCAACCATTATATTTTCCTTGTCTTGCTTTTACTTTATCACATATGAGAATATTTTTATGAACTCAACCCAATTGACATGCCCACTACGAACCTCACCAGGAAAAATATCCTTAAAGTCCTATAATAAAAAAAACACAAGCACTAAGAAGACAATGATCAAGGTCCTTAGCATTAAATTTTCGTTCTTATTCACAAGTGAAATCATAAGCGTGTTAGAAAAATAAGCTCATTTAATCTCACTCTCCTTTGCATAAAAGTTATCATGTTTCTTTTTATTTTTCCCACTCTTTTATTTTCTTGCCCCTCTTTTCTTCTCTCATCTCTTGGTTGAATTACTACTAATTCCTATTTTGGCTAAATCTAACCTTCTCTCTTGGCTCTCATACCAACTAATGTGAATCTTATGAATATAAAGATTTAAAAACTTATAGTTAAATTAACTTTTCCTCACATCCTCACAAGGTTGATTTTTTTATTTTTTTTTTGCTTCGCTTTCTCCTTTCGATTTCAATTGCTCTAGGGGATAATGGTACAAATGAGAATGTCTTTTCATCCTACTCGAGAGAATACTTGTTTTTAATTTCATCATGCTTGGATTTTCTATCAAATTATAAAGGTCTCCTCAATAATAAATGAGTTGCATGCATAGGCACAAGATAACGAAAATCCTCATCCTTATATTTTCTAACTGAAAAAGAAATAAACACTTGCTTTGTAATTCTTACTCTCCATAATCATTCAACCATTAAAGTCTATAAAGTTTTTTATGTTTAATAGTGTTCAGATTCAATTTTCAAACAAGTGTAGTACTAGCAATATTAGCACAACTCTCATCATCAATAATCATAATACATACCTTATTATTTATTTGGCATCTGGTATGAAATATGTTCTCTTTATTTTTCTATATTATCATTTTAATATGAATATTAAGTGATCTTCTAGTCACCAAAACTTCCACCTCAATTGATACTCAATATCACTACAATCCTTAAATGATCGTTTCTCATCCTTTTTTAATGTCGCTTTCAAATTCAATCTCTCCATGCTCATTTATAACCATAATCCTTTTACTTAGACATTACAAAACTATATGTTTACTCCTCATGGTTACAATTAGATGGGTTGTTGGCTTTACTTTTTGTTTTAATGGCTAAATCTCTTCTCTAAACCTTATATGATTGGGTCGGCTTTGTTATCTATAGCATTTAGCTTTGATGCGGTAATCTCTTCTCCACTATAATTTGAGCTCCAAGCTAAAACAAAATTTAATTAAAACAAAATTTAAATTACTTTCTAGGTGTGTATTACTCTTTCTTTTTAATTATGTTTCTATCTTAATAGAGCTATATTAAAAATATTTTAAGTTTAATATAATATTGCAACTAAACTACATCATTCTCTGCATTCAATCTATTTAAGAATCTTATCATTGT
>Ga0325403_1003053_pt1 | contig 15120 bp, 14 predicted proteins | sample PopdelMetagenome_19_FD_205665 | JGI IMG/M metagenome (GOLD analysis project Ga0325403, IMG submission 205665) | Populus deltoides microbial communities from Bellville, Georgia, United States - Xylem-PdKOR-R4 | ecosystem: Host-associated > Plants > Phyllosphere > Stem > Wood/Secondary xylem...
AAAAAAACATTTAAAAACCTTGCATCAAATGTTGCTTTCAATATTTGTGGGCATGATGCTTAAAAGTGAGAATTTGGCTGGCTTTTGTTTGCTGTGTGGGGGAGAAGAATAAACTGTCGTTGGAAAATTAATGGGGGAACCTCAAATGTATGTCCCAATTATTTTTCTTTTTATTTTTGTCCCAAATGCATTTAATATTAGACGATATCATCCCTTCATTCACTCCACTAGCTCGTTATTAGCAACAGCTAAAAGATTCTGTCTAATTTACATGCTCTCGCTATTTCCTCCCAAAAAAATGCTCCAATTTACAGCTTCAATGTCAAATAAGAATAAAAAAACAAAAAACCTTCTTCCATTTAGGGCATTATGGAGCTTTGTGTTGGCACTTTTTATGGAGGGGGGATTTAATGAGAATTTACGAGGATGTGCATGGAAATTAATCAGCTCGAATTGGCATATTCATTCAACTTTCAATAACAGCGAAATGATGAAAGAGATTTCGATTAGTTTGGGACAAAATTATTAAAAGTAGGAGGTTTGAGACTCAAATGATGGAGTCATTGTCTGGAAAAGTGAGAGATCATTGTCTGGAAATAGTGAGAAAAAATTTCCCGTAGTGCTTTTAGTCTCTGTTTGTTGTTGTTGGGAAATTGCTTGGTAATGGGCATGATAGAAACTGTTTGCTCACGTTATTAAGAAAAAAAAAAGAAAACAAAATGGAGAAGACCTGGAAAAGAAAAATTGGTTCTTGGCAAGCATTACGTTTCTTGCAAAGTGAGGATTTGTTTGTGATTTCTTTTGATTTGTTACCTTCTTGTTTGAACTAAGAATCATGCAAGTTAGTTTCTCTAAATTAGATGAAAAACTCCAAGATAAAATTATAAGATTTAGATTATATTATTCATTAATACATTTTATTAAAAGTTTTTCAAACTTGGATTTAATATGTTATATGAAGAATAAAAAACTTAGTCGTATAAACTCTCTTTGTGAAACTCAGCTTCTTCATATGCAACTCTACATGTTATCAGAGTTTTATTGGTCAAGTAGTTAATTTTATTGGATAAAATATATGAATTTATATAAATTTCAAGCTTAAAAAAATTTTATTTAAAAAAATATATTAAAAAATAATATAAATTATATTTTAGATTTTATCTAATAATGCTTCCGTGTGTGTTGGATTCTAAAACTGATGTATCATATGACCTAGTCTTATATTGTGAATAACTAGGAAAGAAGAGATTCATGGGATACCACTTGGTTCTCAAGTATAATCTCATTTGGAGGTCAATATCAAGAATTATAATGATGCCCCAAAGCTTGAAAAAACAAATGATCAAGAGGCAGGCATCTTTCATCAGTTCAGACAGCCCTACAATTGTTTATACATGAAAATGAAAGGCATTGAAGGTGACAATATTGTCTAGAACTACTTTTAATTTGATTACAATACATGAAACATGAAGATTAATATATTTTTTATTCAACAGCCTATAGAAAATGTTTGCTTCATGGCTTAATAAATCTTTATTTTATTTGCCGCAAGACCTGTGCAGTTTATTCAAGTATATATCTAAGTATCTACCCAAATTTCTCATGCCAAAGTCTCTAATAACTAATAAGCTACATGGCATATCAAGGTGGAGTACGTAAGATGGGTAAAAAAAAATAAAGAGTGTATCTCAACTAGTCAGGTTTTAAATTTGCTTTTTAAGTATTATTGGTTCGAGTCTTACAAATCTCAAAATCACTGAAAGTTTACATGGTCGTTAACTTCAATACCTGTAAAATTATTCGAAGTATGCGTAAATTGACAAGACATTCATGTTAAGAAAGAAAAAATACTGGAAAAACTTAACACTTGCAAGAGTAGCTAGAGGATACCTCAGACCTGTAATTTGTTATGTAGAAAGGCCTCTAGGCTCTAGCTGAATGATTGCATGAAAAACTCCATGCCAGATTAGGTGAGGTTATGGGCCTATCTCTGTATAAAAAATACTCCTGTTTTCCTCGTCTTCCATGGCTGTTTGATCGAGAGTCTACATGGAGGTTACAGAATTAATTAAAATTATGCAGAGACGAAGAAATCCATATATATAGCTACCTCACTTTGTGACTCATCCCAAAAAGAATTGTCACAGAACAACTGTGTAATATTAATATTAAAATCCTTTTGATATGGTCATATATAGATAGCTATGACTAGGCATGGCGACTCGCTGGGTTGCGGATTCGTATTTTTTATGAAAAAATAATATTGAATGATGTAAACGGTACGTATTTTGTTCGTGATAAAAACAAATTAATAAGGACAAATAAACTATGTAAAAAAGATAAGAACACCCTTGAATCAAAAGCAATTATCTTTTCTTGCCAGGATTATATACGTCACTCCTGAAATGTGTATGTGGTCGCATGAAATCTCCCATTTCTTTTAGTATATTTGTTGTATTGTGAAGGTGGAGTGGTAGCTAGAGAAGGATGAGCTTGATTCTTGGCATCATTCATCATAGGATTTTGCCAGGTAAAAGCAGCAGCCCCCAACTTCCCAAGAGTGCTGATCAGTCGACGTTTTAGCGTGCGAGTGCTGATCTTTGCATGCACGACGACAGTAGTGTTATATATCTACGAGGGAGCCATCAGCATAAATAAATTTCTATAGAAAAGTGGCAACATATATATCATGATGACAATCATTATCTGTGGTTTTCTTTTTTCTTGATCACTTCACCTTTTTTGAGAAGATGATCAGTGTATACATCATACTTAGATAATCATCAATACTAAATTGTCTGGTCTTAACTTATAATAATGAATAGAATATGTTCATGATCATAAATTGTTAAAAAAACAACTAAGAATCTATGAATTTTATAATGTAGAGCATTGTGTTTTTGTCTATTTTTGACTTTTAGCATAGTTTTAAAAAATATTGGTCAATTAATATAATTAAAATCTTTTTGATAAAACAATACAGTTTGTACATAATTACAAAACATTATAATATATAATGATTTCCTTTGAGAGAGAAAAACAGGAGAGAAGAGAGAGAGACGTATCGAAAACATATAAAATTTATGATTACAAATAATAGTGCTTTTAAAAAAATCTTGAAGAGATAAATCTAACAACATCGAGGAAAGTTATCAACAATGATCAAAGTAGATTGTATCTACCTCTTGAAGATTTAATTTAGTCAATTCTTTATTTAATTGTGATATTATGCAAATATTTTTAATTCACTTTGATATTTAAAAAAAAATGTGATGCAAGGAGAGTAGGAAAGTAGTAGAGGAGAGAGAAAAAAAAATTTAAAATCACATTAAATTTCTGATTACGACAACATTAGTGATATTAGAAAGATCTCAATAAAATAAATCAAATAATATAAAAAAAAATTAACCAAAATGGACCCTATTGCCTCCCAAAGATTTAATTCAGCCAATTCTCTATTTAATTGTGCTATTCATTTAATATTTTTAATTAGCTTTGCTATTTTAAAACAATTTCTGTGATGCAAGGGAAAGTAGGCTAGAACCAAAGCAGCGTGCACGATAAGCATATTAAATGGCTGCCGAGAGCATGACGAGGTTTATGCCCCTCTTCTCAAGCCATGATTTAAGCTTTAGTTTAAAGGCTCATCTAGAGGACCATTCTGGTGCCTCCAAGTGGCGCTATTCTAGACTGCATGACCCCCTCCTTGCACTTTGACCAGGTCATGGAGATAGCAGACAAAGGACTAAACCCTCAAACCATAGCACAAAACCTTGAGATAATACATTAAAAACACCTCTAAAGACCTTGAAAAGGGCACATCTTGCTCGTAAATAATCCATGGCATCTTTTCAAGCTTCAATCGTATAAGTAGCTCCACCGAGAACAAGACAGGGACATGCAGACAGGGCTCCCCACCTCCTTTGGACAAGTAGAACAACTCTCTCTTCTTCAGCTCAAATCAACATTTCTCTCCAATCCAACGTCTTAGTCCAATCTTCTTTCTTGTGCAGTTTCCCAATGGAAATTCATTTCCAGCAAGAAAAGAAGCGTAGAAAAGCAAGCATGCCAGTTAGCAAAACAAGCAAGTTTAAGGGGATAAGTAGGCCTAGCAGCAGTAACAAGTTCGTTGGTGTTAGGCAAAGACCTTCTGGTAGATGGGTAGCTGAGATCAAATACACAACACAAAATATAAGGATGTGGCTAGGAACCTTTGAGACAGCTGAAGAAGCTGCTCGAGCTTACGATGAAGCTGCTTGCCTGCTTCGTGGATCAAACACTCGAACCAACTTCATTACTCGTGTATCCTTGGATTCTCCTCTTGCTTCCCGGATTCGAAACCTCCTCAACAACAAAAGGAGAGACAAACAGCAGCAGAGCGAAGAAGAAACTGCTGAAGTCTCTAACCCACCAACTAGTACCATCATTACCACAAGCGCTATCACTACTAGCTGCTGCAGCAGCAGCAGCAGCATTAGTAGTTGTGGCATGAGTACTGATAGTTACTCCAATTCCAGCTCGGTTCATGAAACCGATATCCTGTTTGATGATGCATATAAACCAGATTTGAGCAATTTGATTGAGGAATTCAAGTGGGTTACTTCTCAGTCTGATCTTTCATGGGGTTTTGGACCTGTGTTCGATGGGTTTGCATTTTCCCAGGAAGTGTTGGATTTTCCAAAAAGTGTGGTATCACCCGGGACAAGTGACTTGGAATTCTCAGAATTTGATAAGATGAAGGTGGAGAGACAGATATCAGCATCTCTATATGCAATGAATGGGGTGCAAGAGTACATGGAAACTATCCATGATCCTATTGAAGCTTTATGGGATCTTCCACCACTATAATAATCACCCTGCAGAACTTGTGATTCTAACGAGCATAGAATCTCCCTCTTCTCCTTTCCTTTCCTTTCTTCCCCTAGTTTCTGGTTTCACTTTACCCTTGCTTGTGAAGTTACAGTGACAACATACCAGCTAGAGATGAGGTCGAAATCTTGTTTTTTAAAATGTTAACGGCAAATTACATGGAGAAGGTAAAAAAATCGTCGATGAATACCAAGTCGAAGCAATCATGGCGATTAAATTATACCTTTTGTTCCTTATGGTAACCTCTCTTTTTCATTGGAGTAGATACAGATGTCATCAATGTCTGTAGTCATTGAAAAGCATGTTTCAACCTCTTAACAGCTCAGAAAAAAGCTCTGGGGCCCTACAGCCAACAACTATCCAAAAAGAGTTGCAGTGTCTTCCAATATGTAATCCTTGGTTACTCAGGCTATCGTCCACTTTATCTGTATACTGAAATCTTTGATCATGTCATTAGTAAGTTTTTACTTCTCAGCAAAGTTATGATTATTTCGCTCCAGCAGGCATGCCAGATTTTTACATAAATCTGAACCACCTTGATCCATGCTATTTATGAACTTGCTAGTCCCTTTGAAGCATCCCAATGATCTTTGATGTTTACAGAGATGCTTCAAAGAAGCTGTGATTCTGTGAAATAAAGGGCTATTGTCTAATTTAACATCACATCCATGTCTTTTATATATTCACATGTTGACCTTTCTGAGGTATTTTTGACTTAAAAAAGTTGCCCCCCACTAAGGTATGCTCCAGAAGAAGTGTCTGCACTACAGTTCCTTGGAGAAGTTCAAACCATGTTTAAAAACATTTTAATTAGACAATTACGCAGTAGATTCTTATCAAAGGTGAGTCCAGCTTGCTAGGAACCTAGGATTAAGATATCTGGTACAGGGAACTTCCTACCACTTTCAAATTCCAAATGATGCATCCCTATTGCACTTAGTAATTTAGTTTTTTTGAAACCCTATTTTACAGAACAAGTTATGTATAAGAATTTATATAGCTACTTTCTACATATCCAACTGACCCAAAATTGAAAAACTCATCTTCTACCACCCGGCAATCATGAAGTTGGATTTGCTATCTCAAAATGGCCCAAGACACTACTTCCTAAAGTTGTAGGGAGGTTAGGTATCCGCTTTCCATCAACTGTGAAGCTATATCATATGAACTGAGACTCAGAGAGTACAAATATATTCTTTGTTCAGGTAACATAGCAGATTATATGTCCGGTCTAACGGATTGGATTCAGCTAGTGTACTTTTCACCATTTTGTTCAAATTCCATAACCAATTTACAAAGGTCAAGCAAAGCCAGACATGAAGAGCACAATTTTTTTTTTATTCAGGTTCGAGCTTTATGGTTGCTAATATGATGACCACTAAAGGCTTACATGATCGTTAACTTCAGGGCTCGAGAAAATTAATCGAGTCGAGGTGCACGCAAGCTGACCCGGACACCCACGTTAATAAAAAAAAAAATGTATTTCACGTGATAGATAGAACTGTATAAAGTACACACGCTGCTACAAAAAGGAAAAGGGAAGTATTTAAATGTATCGAGAAGTTCAACAACAGGGCCATTCCTCCGGCATGCTAGTACTTCAGCAACAGAGATTTGTTGTATAACTCCAGCATTTCTTACATGCAGTAGAGACACATACAAAGTCAAAGAAATGTGCATAGTTTTATCCAGCTCTGTGTGAGATTTCCCTTTCATCTTCATCATTAGCAAATTCTCCGTATAGCATTTCTTAGTTCTTACAAGCAACTAAATTCTCATAACCAATAGTTGCCTCTAAGATGTGATGGCAGTCTCTGGTGGTAATGCCATAATGCTGTGATTTTGTTCTAATTTTTATGTAAGCCAAAATTTTTAGATATGCAATTAAATATTCTCAATAGAGCTTCTAGCTAAATCACGTTGCCTATGCCCACCAAGATCTTCGAGTGGAAGATGAACTCAGTGTATAAATCAATAGCAGGTGGCTTTATAGATAGCATATGTTTCATTTCAAAAAATGAGAACGATACATTTTTTGAGATAGTGCAAACAATCAACAAGAAAAGAAACAACACATAATGGACGGACAATTCACAGATCAGACAATTCACAGATCACTGACATGGAAATAATGATGATAGTACACCTCTAGACAAACGCACATGAATGATAAGAGATAGACATACAACTGCTGTTTCCTCGCAAAATATTATCTCAGTAATCTTCGTCCTCACCCTCGTCATCACCACCTTCTGCTCCAACTTCCTCGTAGTCTTTTTCAAGGGCAGCAAGATCTTCACGAGCTTCTGAGAATTCACCTTCCTCCATGCCTTCGCCCACATACCAGTGGACAAATGCTCGCTTAGAGTACATGAGATCAAACTTGTGGTCAATTCTGGAGAAGACCTCAGCTACTGCTGTGTTGTTGCTTATCATGCAAACTGCACGCTGCACTTTAGCAAGATCACCTCCAGGTACCACTGTTGGTGGTTGGTAGTTTATACCGCACTTGAAACCAGTTGGGCACCTGAAGTATCCATAAATCGATCAATCAGATTCCAAGAAAGAAAAACAAATGATAAACAAAGCAAATGTTTAACGTCGTACAAAATCCTCTACACATTTCCAGACTAATTTCAATGGCCATTCATTTCAGCAACGGGGAACTCCGATCCTTTTGTCCAGTATCAAAGTTCCAGATTTCCCAAATAGATCATAGAATAACCGCAACCCACCAATGCTTGAAATTAAGGTTTGTGTCATCTTGATCTGTTGTATATTTATTATGGTGATGGTCTTAACTCGTCAAATTAAAAGCAGAGGAGTTCTCTTTTGTATTTCAGCGACCATTGTATTGGAACTGTTAATACAAACAGCAAAATAGGAATATGATAGAACCATGTTTGATGTCTACAAACAAAAATCAATATGCTGTTTCTTGAATGTTAACAGTTCAATAATATTTTTGCATTGCTTTAAGAGCAAAAACTTCAAAACGAGATAATGCAAGAGTGGCATTTAGGATCTTAAAAATCTGAAATGAGCATTTCATCAGTTTCTTGAATTATGTCCAAATCTTTTGAATGCCCATTTAAGACAGTGTGTTTGTGTCTGAAATGATAGATTTTGAGAGAAACAATTCAAATTCCAATACACAAGATGAAAACAACATACTAGAGCAAGAATTGATCAGAATTAATTCTCATAAATCAAACAAATGGAAATCAACTCACCAGTCAACAAATTGAACTGTCCTCTTTGTCTTAATGGTGGAAACGGCAGAATTAACATCCTTTGGTACAACATCTCCACGATACATGAGACAGCAAGCCATGTATTTTCCATGCCTTGGATCACATTTAGCCATCATACTTGAGGGTTCAAACACAGCACTTGTGATCTCAGGAACTGAAATCTGCTCATGGTAAGCCTTGGCAGCTGAGATTACTGGAGCATAAGATGAAAGCATGAAATGGATGCGAGGATATGGAACGAGATTAGTTTGAAACTCTGTGATGTCCACATTAATGGCCCCATCAAACCTCAAGGAAGTTGTCAAAGATGAGATAATTTGGGAAATCAAACGGTTCAAATTGGTGTATGTTGGTCTTTCAATGTCTAAAGATCTCCTGCAGATGTCATAAATAGCTTCATTGTCCAAAAGCACAGCAACATCTGTGTGTTCAAGGAGAGAGTGAGTGGAGAGAACACTGTTGTAAGGTTCCACGACAGCAGTAGAAACCTGCATTATTATGAAAAATCTTCCATCAGAGTTTTTTAACAACAGGTCAAACATAGAAAGAATTTACCACAATACCATAATAGAAATGACCATATTTTTTCTGTTACAGGCTTCAACAAAAGGAACCACAGGGAAAAGATTTTAACATAAACATTGACACCCAAAAAGATGTATTTCCTGTAATTGTTTGGAAGTTTACATTTAGCACAAAAAGATGCTATAATTTCTCGATAATTCTTTGATGTGCATACCTGAGGAGAAGGATAGATGGTGAAGCCAAGTTTTGACTTCTTTCCATAATCCACAGACAATCGTTCCAAAAGCAGCGAGCCCAAACCAGAACCAGTGCCACCACCAACAGCACTAAATACCAAAAACCCTTGCAAACCAGTGCAATTGTCTGCCAATTTCCTCACGCGGTCCAGGCATAGATCAACAATTTCCCTTCCCACTGCAGTATTAGAGCACCAATGCAGCAAAATATTCAACGTCGACAATAAGAACAAAATCAACATTTTAACTGAGCATTGCAAATGCTTCTTTTACCTGTATAATGTCCCCTGGCAAAGTTATTAGCAGCGTCTTCCTTGCCAGAAATAAGTTGTTCAGGGTGAAAAAGCTGTCTGTAAGTCCCACTTCTGACTTCATCAATGACAGAGGGTTCGAGATCAACAAATATAGCTCTCGGCACATGCTTTCCTGAACCAGTTTCGCTGAAGAAGGTATTAAAAGAATCATGTTCCGCTCCGATTGAGGTGTCACTGCAACAGGATATAGAACAGCCAAATCAGATTCGAAAGTAGATGAATGAAAACAGTAGAATAGAGCATCCTCCAGAAATAGTAAATCAAAATCAACAATTTCCAGCAAGGAAAAGCAAGATCCAGTCGTTCTCGTTCAAGATCATGAGGGGGGCATCATCCACAAACAGAATTCCATTTAAGGCAAAAACAAAAAAATCAAAATCTGACAACAAAACTTTGCACAGACAGAATGGCATAATCCTTCAACCTAGAGATTAACCATCCACAAATGGTTGAAATGAGGCCTTTCAAAATGGAATTCAAATACATAATTAACAGCCTAACATTTTTTACCCCCACAAAAACATCAAATATCTTATCAATTCCTTTTGTCTAATTCAACCATGGAAAGATAAGATGAAAACAAAAATATCTCTAATTTTGAAGACAAAATCACCAAAACATGACAAGAGAAAAATCCCAACACAGAAACCATTCCGATCCATCAAAGTCAACAAAATCAATGATGATTACCTTGATATAAAATCATAACACAAATCACTAAATACATAGAAACTGATCACAAACAAACATTCAAAGACACGAGGATCCCATTGATCAATTAAAACAACTAATGATCCACAAACATTAAATATTTCACCAAAAGAAAAATGCATGAAATTACCTAGGCATCGTTCCATCAGGCTGTATTCCATGTTCAAGACAATAAAGTTCCCAACAAGAATTCCCAACCTGAATCCCTGCTTGTCCAATATGTATGCTTATTATCTCCCTCATAATTGATTTCTTCCTCTCTTTCTCTCTCTCTTTAAGCAATATATTTATCTCTCCAAGAAGCTCAGAGAGTTTCTATGCAACAATGGAGATGTAAATTAGAGAGAAAGAAGAGATTTCTCCTCTTATGAATGTTATAAAGGTAAAGTTAGTTAATTTATCAATTCGTGGTTGCTGTTTTATTGTTAACTGCCACTTATGTAGCGCCAAATGGGGTCCGCCGCTTGGCGCCAGCTCTATGGTGCTGGTTTTTTGGGCTAGCTCGGCTGTTGTCGGTAAGCATGGCCCACGTCCTTGTCAAAAATTAGTTTTTATAAAGTTAATTTTTAGTTAAACTCTTAAGAGGAAACTGATGGACTCTGTTTTAAGATTCTGGTTGTCTGGACGGATGAGTTGGCTTGCTTTTTTAGATCTAAATTGAGAAGTAAAGAGACATTTGAGGGGATTTTGCTTCTTTTTTTATTCATTTGACTACGTTCAAACAATCCATTTTCAATCTTCCATTTTTTGTGCTCGATGAGGACGATAACACAAAACGTACGAAGAAAATTTACAAAATATCTTTCAATTACACACAAATAAATGGAAGGATCAGGGGACAAAAGATATGTTGAAGCAGAAACAAGACTTTTGGGGCCAGATAGAATATATTTCTGTGCTCCTGGCTCTGTGGCCTCTGTCAACATTGCTGCTTCGAAACCAGTCCTTTGCCATGATGCAGCAGAGACTCTGCAATACGGTAAGAGATAAGAACCAACAAGTTTTCTGCCTGTGATCATCACGACAAGTCGACAACCACCCATTGAACTGCGTATTAATTATGGAGCAATGTTTGTTCATGAATCACGGGAGTTGGTGGTGCATGTTCTTATGAGAAGACCCTCTAGCTACCCAGCTCAGAGAGTATAGCTTTTGGATTTTTAACCCCTGATCTTCGACGGCATGTGGCCCAAAGTTCAATGGGTCTTCAAAAAGCAAGACTTTCATTTCTAACTTTAGGCACCAAATCAAATGTTGATTGTGGAACAGTAAGGTCACTTTATCTTTGTTCTTTTGAATCTTGAAGTGTATGAGTTTATGACACATTCATCTTCAAGCTGGCGCGTAGAAATAAATCATCAAAAAATTAAATTATTCATAGCCACCAACCTCACCCTTTTCTCTTATATTGTCTGGAGATTTGATAGGATTTCTCCGTCCAAAAATTTCTTGCATGAGGTTTAGTTACCGGGAACAACCATTGAAGACCCTAAACACCTTTTCTCTATGCTGCCCAAAACACCACGACGGCCGCACCTTACCCAAAACATCAGCATTTCCCCCGAACAACAACAGCAACCACAACAAGTTGTAGCCTCCCTTCACCATCTCAGCCTGAACTACTGTACTAACCACCCTCCCAACAAAACTTAGTCTGCTAGACACAGACATTGACTCAGACCCAAGCCATCGTCAAGTTGGCAACACAAATCAGGAACTCATAATCAATTATCATTTCAGCACAATATTCACCTTATATGTGGTTAGCTCAAGCTGCCATCTTCTTCATAAATGAATAACATGACCGTTCCGGTATTCATCCATTCAAAATCAACCTTAATTTTATCTATCAAAATAAAAAATAACACAAACCCCATATTCATCCTTTCAAAAGAGGAGGAGTAATGCAAACGGAAGCTCAACAAAGACTTTCATCCTTTACACTCAAAATACCAAATGCCATAGCGTGCACAGTGTCAAATGACACGTCCATCTCCTAAATTGGAGTATATTTTGAGTTTAATCATAAAGTTATGATTTGAGATCACCTAGTATTATAGTCAATAAAAAAACATAATCATCTATGAAAGTCTAGGTAATAGAACTAGTTGCACAAGGAGAAAATATATCATCTCTAATGCACCCTACCTATAGTAAGTTGTATTGTTGATTGATTTTTTTTTTTAAGTCCTGTTTTTATTTGTTGATCCTTCTAAAGTTCATGAAAGATCTCCTTTCACGATGAAGTCTCTACCTTATCGGGTTAAATCCTAACCGTTCTAAAGCCTAAGTTAGGTGGAGGATTAACGGTTTGCTCTATGACTATGGGTCAGGGCTTAGAGTTATGAAAACTCAACTCATATTTAAGTGCTTACTTGGTAAAGATGGACATACATACCTTAACCAATCTTCGCAACGTCCCTATATTATCTTTACAAAGATTATCACTAGGCAGATTTGAGATCTTTTTTAGATCAGGTAGAAAACCTATTCATATTCACTTTTTTCGACCTTTTTTGCTTCCAGATGTTTGATTCACTCGGAAGGGTTAATCTATACTCAATATACATTCTCATAATCATGCATAAGCATTCATACGCAAACATATTTTTAGTTTTAATTATCATCATCACATGAGTGGAATATAGGTCCCCCTTTAAAGTGAATTTATAACACAAGATCCAAAAGGAAGCTAAAGAAGAACAAAAAGTGTGCATGCTTGGAATCTGAACATTATAATGAAATAGAGAGCCTTAAAGGAGACATAGAAAGGCTAAAAAGCTTATTTAAGTAAGCATTAAGAACAAGGTTTGTGGAAGCTCTAGTTCCTCAAACAGCAATAACCCCCTATCCAATTATTATGGCTCCCAACTATTTACCCCATAAGGCTACCTCCTGTGGTAGGTTTAACTAGAGAAAAAGCTCTAAAAGAGAATCTTACAGAAAAGGCTTACAAAAAATAGGCAGAATTGGATGAAAGAATGAAGATGATTGAAGGATCTAATCTATATAACCTAGTGAAAGCAACTAAAAGGTGCTTAGTGCTAAATGTTGCAGTTTCAAAAGACTTCCAAGCACCTGAATTTTCCAAATACACGGAAATGCAATGCTCACTAGCTCACCTAAAGGCTTACTGGAAGGTCTAATCTATATAACCTAGTGAAAGCAACTAAAAGGTGCTTAGTGTTAAATGTTGCAGTTTCAAAAGACTTCCAAGCGCCTGAATTTTCCAAATACACGGAAATACAATGCTCACTGGCTCACCTAAAGGCTTACTACAATCAAATGGCTTAAGTTATCCACGATGAGAAACTACTCATCCATTCTTTCCAAGATAGCCTTAGTATAAATCTTGACAATTTTAAGATTAAAAAAAGGAAAGATTTGGTTGGCATTTTTGTCAAACAATACAAGTTCACTATAAGCGTCGCTTTAGACAAATATAGCCTACAAGACATGGAAATGAGTGATAAAGAATCTATCCGAAAATACGCCCAAAGATGGTTTAGAGTAGCTACTTAGATGGATCCTCCACCGCTAGAAAAGAAGATGGCTAACTTGTTTACTAACACTTTTAAGACACCCTACTATGAGTTCCTGATTAGGAGTCCAGCCCAACATTTTACTAACCTAGTGATTGTGGCTAAAAGGATTGAACAAGCTATAAAAGTGGCAAAAATCAAAGGTCCAGCCATGAACTCTAAAGTCATGAAGGCATATGAGTTGGGAAATGGCTCTCAAACTAGGAATCTTGTTTGATTGGATCTCACTATGTCATTGACTCCTTAAACATCACTATTAAATATTGACATACATTTACAACTCAAATATATTTACCAAGATCTTTTAAACATCAGACATATCACCCTAACTCCATTAGATCCTATAAAACCATCATTATCTTGGTGATATAATCCAAATGAGAAGTGTGGATATCATGATGGGATCTCTGACCACTTAATCAAAAATTTAAAAAAATTCAAGTATAAAGTCCGGAAACTTGTGACCAATGGACAAGTTGAGTTTGTGAAGGATAATGATACCTATTACATTGTCACCAAACCATCCTCAGCTTAACAAGTGAATGAAAATGCTAAAAAGACTCAAATATTGTTGGAAAAACTTATTTAAAATGGGTGTTGCATTGTCAATCAAATTTTTTTATATATAGAACTTTGTTTTTCTTGTTTAGTTTTTCATGTTTGTTGGGATCACATCTCATTTTTTAATGAATTATGTATTTTCTTCATATCTTTGTTGTTCTGAAATTAAAAAAATTTTAGTATTTTATTGTTGATCATGATAAAAAAATTTCCAAACCATTTTTATCGATGAGGACTATTCTTAAACCTTAGATAGACTAACGACTAAAAAATATAACAATACCTTAGTTTATATCAAACAAACAAATAATATATTTGCCTTACGTAAGGTGTACTAGGGATGATACGTCCTCCCTATATACAATCAGTCCCCTTATCCAGACTCTAAGACTAGTTAGGGTTCCTGGTGACCGAAATACTAAGTGGCAACTTCATCTCTTTTTTCCTGATAAGAAACAAAAATTTCTTGTTCTTTCCCCTATCACTATAAACATCCCGATCCGGGAGAACATCTGCCTCAATGCCGCACATGTGCAACAATTATTATTATTATTATTATTATCATTACCATACAACCACAATTCCACTTAAAATAAAATCTTTAGGCCTCTTCTTTGAATTTAACCACTCAATCATGAAATTAAAACAAGGTTCTCTTCTTTTTATTCCTTCATTCAATTAGTTGCATACATGTTTTTCAAATATTAACCAAAATTCACTTTTATTATTATCAATTAACCTTTCACAACTCAAATAACAAAATAATTTTATACAACAACACAAGTTCTCCAATCCCCTAAATTTATTTCAAATGGTTAGCCATCAACAAATTCAAAATCCATGGTTTTTAATTCAATTTGTTCTTTAATTTGGTGTCGTTCTTACAATTTTCATACAAACAACCAATAATTAATTAAAACAAAATTTTCCCCAAAAAATTTACATGAATCCTAGAATTGATATTTTAGGGTTTTCATCATCCAAACACAAAATCAACAAAAACAAATAAAATTAACCATAAAAATTACCTTACCTTACATGAATGAACTCAATTTAGGAAGTTCCAACACAATTTGCCCTAATTTATCATCCATTTTTAAACAACTCT
>Ga0325403_1003054_pt1 | contig 15120 bp, 8 predicted proteins | sample PopdelMetagenome_19_FD_205665 | JGI IMG/M metagenome (GOLD analysis project Ga0325403, IMG submission 205665) | Populus deltoides microbial communities from Bellville, Georgia, United States - Xylem-PdKOR-R4 | ecosystem: Host-associated > Plants > Phyllosphere > Stem > Wood/Secondary xylem...
AGAGAGAGAGAGAGAGAGAGAGAGAGTTGCAACAATAGATTGATGCCTATGAAAATGCTACAGGTCATTCTTGAGGATATTTTACCATGATCAATTGCAAAGTAAAAACAGTTATCTCATATATACAACAATACTCTGAACTGCACCTGGATAATACAGCCCAGATTGTGGGTGATTAAAAGGTTAGTAGTTGAGCAGGACCAAGACCTGGTGTGGGGCAGGCTGTGTAGGAGCGTCATCACTTTCTCTATTTCCACTGGCGCTCCATCCTGCACCCCCACCCCTCCCCTCTGAAAAACCGCCCCTACAAACAGCTCCCTTTTCCATCAAAGGCAAGAGCGTGGTAGAACTTGATGCCAATTCTGAGTGACAAGTGAAAGCATTAAATTACTTGTTGAGGGGGATTTGAGCACTCCAGAACAAAATCAAGAATGAAGTTCATGTCAGCCGTCAGGTGGGGGGTGGTTTGAGCTCTCCAAGAACAAAATCAAGAATGAAGTCGAGGTCAGCTGTCATCATCCACAGCACCAATGTAGGTGAGGTCAGTCCGCCTCACCCTAACAGCCCCTTTAAGCCAGCTGGAAGCACGAAGATTAGCTTGGTCACTGCTGCCAATCACAGAAGTGTTGCTTGAAGATAAGCCAGACCCGGTGCCATCTTCCAACAATGTCCATGGATCAATCTCCATATCATTATCAAGTTGCAGTGGCAGCGGAAGTGGCAGTGGCTTGGATTTTGTTGATATGTTATTTGCAGAGCGTGCCAAAGGAGCTGGATTTTTCTGAGAGTTATTTCCATTTAAAACCCCTGAAATTGCAATGCTGGGTTGAAGTGAAGCAACAGCAGCTGTGGGGACAGGTGGTGGCTGGCAAGAGACAAAGCATCGAACAGAAGGTAGAAGAATTGGCATTGCAGCTTGGATACGCAGTCGAGTCGTGCCGGGCAGCTTCATACGATCTAAATCATTCTGCATTCACAGCAATGATAGGGGTGTTGGGTTATACCCTCATAGACAAACTAAAATAACCATTTAGTTCTTTTCTCTTCTTTTATTTGATTTCAAGTATCCAACATCAAAACATGGATGTACTGATGAGAAACAGTGAGCCTTTATTTTTATTTTTTTTAATAAGTAATAACTAGATACCATGATCAAATTTAAGTATTTTGCAAAGATGAGAGAAGAGATCAACCAAATGGTGGAGCTGAAGTGAAGGGAGATCTAGCAATAAGAACATCTGAGTTTATCCCAAAACAAATAAATGGAGATTGTGGATCAACGTAAACTGCCCCACCTTATTTGGGACAGACACGGTTCAGTTTAGTTGTAGGTAGAGAGAGCAGAATGAAAGAGAAAATTGGATGAGCAGAACAGAAAATAAAATTGGATGAAGATTCCAGAGAAAGGAATGAAAAGAGTTTTTTGCGCCCATTCTAACATTTTTAAAACCAGCCCCAACAAATGATGGATATCCTTTATGTGTAAATTAAGATTCATTAACAAAAGCAAAGATATTACATCAATATTTTTGTGGGATACTCAATTCAAGGGCATCTCAACCTCCAATAAGTGTTGAAACAACTACCTTTACTGTCATACAATTTGATTGTGCATTGTAATCACTTGAAATGACTAAGAAAAGGCACATCATAGGATCTTGTCAGTGGCATAGAAAGTAGGTTTTGGTTTTTCATCCATTGGTTTTGGCAGGCAAATAAAAAGAATTCATGTTGGTCAATTAGATTGTTCCTTTAAACCCTACATAAAACTTGATAAGCATATAAAATTTCACAGGTTAACTGGAAACCGGACCTTGTACTCTAGCAGTAGTTCTCCCCCTATTGTACAGATAGGTCAAGAGCTTGAGAGGTGGAGAAACAGGCTTTTTAAACTGAGATGGAATAAATTGAAATTGTGGTGTTCTACTTGGGTTATAGACCACCATTCAGCCTGAATGTATTTCACTGGTATCAAGATACTGATTTAGATTCCCTATACAAGTCAGATTCAACAGATCATCTTTTATATGACTGGGGATATAAATGTCACCTAGATATCCAAACAAATCCAAAAAGCTTATCCAATCTCACATGGGGGTTGAGACCCACAAATTAAGTACCCGAATTTAAAAGTAGCTATATTCATATGTGAAAGTCATATTTGACACCAACAAAGCAGTCAATTGATCATATTTGACACCACCATCGCAGTCAATTGAAACACGGGTATCAGATAACAAACCTGCAAACTCTCCACCAAGTCACGATCAAATCCAGCACAATCCTTGGAGGATTCATTGACTGACTTGGAGCTGGAGGCAGGTCTTGGCTTCAGCCAGCTTGGCCGGGAGCTGCTTAACAACCCATGCAGGACCAACAGTAACCGGTCAAAGAGACTTTCGCCAGATAAATCTGCAGAAGCAGCTTCCAATGGCGACTCTAGTTCCCCCTTAGATTGGAAGCTTTGCAAAGGATAGAGAGATAGCTCTGCATCTTCATGCACAACCCTACTACCAAGAAGACGAAGTATGACAGAGGCAAGCACATGTCTCATGTTCCGCCCAGATGGCTCACTGACAAGTCCAGAAAATGGAAATGATACAATTAAGTGTCTGCTGCAGCAGTTTAATAAGACAATTAAATGTCTGCCTGCGCAGTCTACTACACTAGCATAAAATTCTATGCATAATCATTACTGAAGCCAATTTGTCTTCATTCAAGGAATCATTTCATTACGCATGTGGGGGATTTAGCATGTGGGAAAAAGCTGAAAGGAATGATACACCACATGGTAAAATGATTCTCATGGATACCAATATAGGAAACAAAATATCTAGAAACACTGATGTGAGAACAGAGTGAAGAACAATTGATAAAGAAAAAAAAATAGTTGAGGATCAACACATAATAATTTGTATTAAGTAATGTGCAAGCTACGAAATATTAAATGAACAGGAAATATTTGTATGCTTACCCATTTGTGCATATGGTAGGAAGCAACCTTAGCAATAACTGCAACCGCAGTAACATAGAAGCTCGTAGGGCAGCAGGGGAGGGGAGGGTAGAATCAGCAGCTGCTGCAGTTCGTCTCGCCAATCCAGGACTGCCGCCTCTTATTCCTTTGCGGTTGTTACTTTTATTTGCTGGACCTTCCAGTCCAGAAGATGATGTTCCTGTTTGCTTACTTGTACCACGAGTGACCGAGTTTATTTGCTGCTCAATATTATTCAACTGCTTGATCAAATCAGTTGCGAATGTATTGCGAGAGTCATCAGAACCTTGATCTATGCAGGGAAGAACTAGTTCAACAAGAGCCCTTTCAGTCACATTCTGCTGGAAGAGACTAGAACCTTCGGACTCAAATACTGGAAAGGACCCTTTTCCAGACCTTTTTGTCTCAGTGCCCTCTTCAACAACCTCCCCTTCTTCAAGAGAGGGAACCTCAAACTTCTTCTTATCCCCTCTGTTCATCACAGGATCAAAACCAGAATTGGACCAGCCCCAAGGTTTCCAAAAGTGAGCTTTAGTTGAAAGACCTTTACTCTCGGCGATATTAATAAGTCGTTGTCTAATGGTTTTTCGTCCAAAAAGAACATCATGGCCTCCTAAGAACCATTTAGCCTGCAATAACATTGAGTTCTCTAGAGACGTCCCAAGAAGATGAACCAGCTCTGAGAAAAGTGGAGCAGCATCAGGTCTGACCAATAACCTTGTAAGAATGATTTCAATGAAATTATTTTCATTTTCAGAAGCAGCTTCCTTTTCAGGGCCAGGAGAGGAAGAACGGATTGCATCTGCTAGGGAAATGTCATGAGACTCAAGTTTTTCAATGAGGGCTTGTTCATTCAAAAGCAACCTGAGTTCAACCCACTGCCAATGGAATTTTGCAGGCTGCAGTGCATCCAATACATTCACAAGCTTATCTAGAAGCTTGATTTCATTCTCTGCATGTTGAACCTTAGATCCACCATGTCCAGAAGCCCTATTTCCATCGTCTTGCACGAATACCGAGTGTGGCAATTTACAATCAACAATAGCATTTAAAAAAAGCCTTCCTCGGAGCGGAACAAAGGCCTTGGTTTTGAAACGCATGTCCAAACCATTTAACTCTAGCATGGCAGCAAACTCAGCATCACTGGAATCTGCAGCTATAAGATCATAAAAGCCTTGACTGTCTCTTAAACACACATCCCTAAAAGGCAGGTGCTTTATGGCATCACCGATGGCCATTGTCAAAGAGCGATACAATTGATGGATGTCTTCACGAGTTGCACCGAATGGTCTCCAAATAACAAAGGCAAAGATAGAGTAGGCAGGTGGAAAAACCAAGCTAAGAGGGAGCAATCGCTGCATCCTTGAAAGAGCAACTAAAGATGGTTCACCCAAGAGCTCTACAATCAGACCATCAGATACAGTTCTGCAGTTCCCAACAAGTAACCTAAACCAATGCACATAAACTTCAATTGAGTTGTCCATCTTAAAAACAGTAAATGAACGAGCATTACCATTAGAATTGGATTTTGCATTCCTTATACACTGAATTACATCCAACCCTTCCTTTAACCGGAAGACAGTCACCATTCTCTCCAGAGTAGTCACACCATGGATAATAGCTCCAACAACAAGTCCAGAAATAGCAGCAGCACTTTTTGTTCTTCCAGCAGCTTTTGCAGAGTTGTTCAAGATCTCATTAGCGATATTCCCGCTGGAATCATGGGATTCAGGGGACAGCTGAAACGGGCTTCGAGAAGCCTTTCCAGGAGCAAATGCTGTAGCAAGAGCAGAGGAGGCTTCTGTTGCAAGAGCTACCTCAAAAACCCGGCTTTGACGCTCCCCAAGAGCTTCCTTGAGTAGACATAGGCAATTTATGTGGATGCGCAAAATGCGCCTAGCAAAACTTAGCAAACCCGTCCCAGCTGAAGCATTTGAATAATTACTGCCTAGAGAAAAATCAGGCATTCTTGCTATAGTTGGTCCAACATTATTGACTATGGCAGAAACAGCAGAAGACACCAAGGATGGGTCACCTTCTTGGGCAGCACCACCAGTCTGCCTCATGCAGTCCATAAGTCCCATGATTATTTGTTGAGCTATCTGATATGTGTCATCAGATTTTTCCATACCAAGAACTTTTGCTGTACCAGCACCAAAGAGTGTTCTCTCTTTGCCAAAGTAGTGAAAAGAATCGTCAATATTCCTTTGGACAACATCTCTCATGCTCATACCCACTCTTGATAATCGACTGCCACTAATTTTCTGACGAAAAAAATCATCAAAATCTTCAACTCCTGCTGGAACACCAAGTGGAAATCCAAAATCTGCATCCAGTGATCGTCCGATTTCAAGTTCAGAAAGAAGCCTCTTGTCGCATGATGCCTTGAAACTCTTCTCCCATTCTAAAACACTTGGCACATCGCCGTATTTCCTCAAAAGATGTCGGGAATAAATTAAGGCTGCTGAACCTGAAATTCTTCCATTGGATGCCAGCAGTGCTGCAACACGGTGCATTGTGGTTGACAAGACTTCAGGAATAAGATCTGTTGCAATAATTATGTTCTCATACCTGAAAATTTTCATTGTGATGAGCAATTTCAAATTTAATTTTTTTAGGAAGAAAAATTTATAGTAAAGAGGGAAGAGAATAATAGACAAATGGAGAACAAGACATCCTACCAGATAGCAAAAAAGAAACAACAAAACAAAAATTGCTTCATAAAAAGTCTGCAAGAACCATCACTTTACAAGCCAGACCATGGATAAAAACTAATGAAGTAGGGAACATGCATTTGCAAACAGTGCTCTTTACAAGAATATGCAGATGGTTCAACATGCATGTGCTGGATGCATGTATAATACTACCTAAAAGCAGAGTGAAGAAGAAAATATATAAACATAACTTCTTTGGTATTGATTCCAGAGAGACTTTCCCAGAAAAAAAAAAAAAAAAGAGGAAATAAAGAATTGGAGAACTCAGAAATTCTTTGTTCCAGAAAAACAGTTTGGCCATAGCTTTTTTTAAACAGTACAAAATATGAATAGCTACAAGCTTGAATTTCAACTGCAGAGATGAGATGGGAACAAAATGGAAGGACCCTAAAAATAAAACTCTAGTTGAAAATAGCGAAAGAAGAAGAAGTTTACTGCATTCAAGCAAAACCAATAAACATATACAAATTATTAAAAACAACATCTTTTAAGCATGCAAAAATAGCTAAACAGTAAATAAATGGTAATTTATTTCTAAGCCCTGAGGTTTATGCAGTTAAAACTTTATTTCTCGTACATTGTAAAACCAACATTGTAGTTTTCTGTAAACCATTTCAAGAAAGAAATAGATGAGTATGAAGAATATTTAGCCACAAAAGAATCTAAAGAACTAAAAAATAAATTACTCTAACAAAAACAGTACCCCACAAATAAAGACTAACACGTCAACAAAAAGCAGTTAAAGCAGATGATCTGTGATGTATTCTATCCAGATTAATATGCAAGAAGCACTTCATGGATATTAGAAACAGCATAATACAAACTGGAACTTTGTAACCACATAACTTTTGCATGTCTAACCTTCGGAGAGAAGATAACAAAAATGCCTCTCCCACTTCACATGCATGGTTTTCCACATTCCTTGGCAGCATCATACTATTTCTCCCACTATGGATTGTAGAATTAGGGTTGCTAAGGACCTTCGGCAACAACCAGAGCAGTAACTTTGCTGCTGGAACTAAATCGCAGCAAATATCCATCAAATACAATATAGCAGACAGCTCATCCTCGCCAAGCTTCCATCTAACAGAGCTCCTATCATCTACATTGACAAGAGATCTAGAAAATTGGCTGGCCTTGACAGCACTCTTTTCAGTCTCCTCAACAAGCTGCCTAACAACAGCTATCAACCAAACTGTAATTGTCCTCTTCTCAACAGGACGCAGTTGTTTTAAGGATTTACCAATTGAAACAATATCTCCACCAGACATTGTTCCCATCCCATCCAATGACCTGAGATTATCTCCTTCTATTCCAGTTCTGTGGTGAGGACAGCTTATCTTATTATCACAAAAATGACTTGTAGAAGCTCCCTGGCTACCCTCAATCCTGGCTGCTGCTAAATGAGCCAGGCTTTGAGTTTTACGCACAAACTTTTGCCTACCCTTGGAGACCTGTTTGGATGACTTTGGTGGTGGATCAACCTTAGAGGAATCTAAGGGTTTAGCCCCCTTCCGTACCCACCAGGTATCTTCATCATCTGATATAGGAGAATGTCCTTGAAGGTATGAGTTCCTTTGCTCACTTAACTTTTGTCTCTTTGCCTTTCTACAGTCTTCGCAACCAGGTGTTTCTACTACATCCATTTTGCTGCCTATTGACTCAGCAGGCCTCTTAACACTCCCTTGAGATTCATCCAGTCCCGTGTCCAAAGATGTGGAGCATATTGGGAGTTGCAACAGTGCTGATATGGATGCCTTCAGTTCCTCGATGTCCATTTCATTCTTCACTTTTGCAGAAGGGCGCGACTGGGTATTTTTCCACTGCTCAAAGGAGGATGGCGAGGCACCATCCTTTCCAGCAATAGGTGGATGATGCTTGGGCTTCTTCACTGATAAATTTGATTTAACTGAGTTTTGATATCGTTCACAAAAGAGTCCTTGAAGGAGGAGGCGACGTTCATTTGAATAAATACGCATTGCCTCTGAAAGTTCTGACCCTTCAGCAATCCTTGCGTCTTCCAAAACATCATGGACAAAGCGCCCAGGTAGTTGTTTCAAGACTCGATAGTGTCTCTTTCGTCTGTCAAGGTCAGCTGGTGGACCAGCTGCATCCATTATTCCACTAATTATCAACTGCCTCACATACACTTGGGGGGAAAAAATTCCAGAATGTATAAGTTCCACAATGAGTAGCTGAAGACGTTTCAAACCCTCTACATTGCACACTTCGTGTTGATCAATCCAGCACACTGTGATATCATGTAAAGGACCTGGACTTTCAAATATATTTGTCATATTAGTACCTTGTCCACTCACAGTTTTTGAGTTGCTTTTAATTTCATATCCATTTCCCACAGGAATCCTGCCAAAATAATTAGACTGATTGAGACCTTTTACAAGGCTATTCACTCCAGGGGATTTCTCATTCTTCCGTCGAAATGGACTTTGCAGATCTCGTATCTTTGACTTCAAAAGCCGACTTGCAATATAAACCTGAGAAAAATCTTTTCTGCCAGTAAATTTCAGTTCATGAGGTGGGGCACTCCGAAAATCCCTATAATCACATGTTGCCCACTCACAAAGCAAAAATACAGAGCAAATGAGTGACAAGCTCACGCCCCTCAGCCACTTCAAAGAAGATCTCAGGCATGGACTGACTTCTTTTATCCAGCTTTCATGAACAGCTCCCTCGCAAAAATTTTCAAAAAGGTACCCATAAGCCTCTCTAATGTCCCCTAGTGAAAGAGCTTTATCTAAAGCTTGTAAGGCTTTAGCCACGCTATGAACTGGATAGCCAGAGCTAACAGCCTTGGCAAGGTTATCTGCACGCTTCTGAATGGATGAAACAACCCGATCAAAGGACAATGATTGATATTGAGCATCAAGCCCTTTACTTCTGAAAACACAAGCAACTTCAGCTGAATTATCTTTTGTCTTTCTTGCATCCTCAGAAGCCTTTGACAGAAATGTCCCATCGTTTACTGCATAAGACACTACACTTGGTGGTAAAGGGAAACAATCCAGAGCGACAAATGTATCCGGCACAGCTAATATTAGATACCGAAGCATCTCAATTAAAGCAGAGGTTGTGTAGGCTCTTCGAGAATTATCTACCAGATCCGAACCTCCTGGAGAAGGTTCATGAATGAAACGAACCGCAACCCCCACTAGAGTGCGCACAAATGATTGAGAAAGAATAACAGTTTCTAAAACACCATATAAGATTGGCAGCAGCAACTGCAAAATCTCAAGCAAGTCCTTTTCCTGCAGGAGCATATAAAGCCCACCAAAAGCCATGAAACCCAATTAAGTACTCGTGATCTTAACATGCAAAGCATAAAGTTCATCTTGAACCTTGGAAGAAGTACAATAAAAAAAAAATGGTTAATCTAAGAATATACCTGGAGTTGACTAAGAACCCAGTCAATGATTACTGAAGGAAGAAGCAGCCCTTCTGCATGGTGCCAGTGCAAGAGCCGGGCCACATACCACAACTTTAAATGCAGGGAAGGCTCTTCACTATCAAGGATGGCTGATGATGGATCACTTCTGTGCTGTACTGAACCAGTATAAAGCATTTGTTGTGATCTATCTTTGCTGTGTGGAGCAGAATGAGGATTGTTTCTGGATAAATATTCATCCAGGAGAGACTGCAAGTAATCAACAACATCTTTTGTCCAGAGCTCTGTGCGGGACAACTGACTTTTGTCAGGTGTGCCAGAAGAAATACTAGTAGAACTCGGTTTTACCTACAAAATATAACCATAATCTGCTTTTGAAAATAGTGAAATAAGCAAATGCATCTGTATGCCAGTGCTAGTAATCAAGCAGCTCTACCTGATTAAGATAAGTTACTTTAATAAACCAAGTGGCACGAAATAATGGCACATTGTTCCTGATAAGAACTTCCAAAAGTGATTTCTTCCTATATCCATGTGGCACATGATCGGCCAAAGAACGCAATCTTTTGTGGGGCTGTGATAAACCCTGGTATAAAGAACAAAGTAAAAAAAATGTTACAAGAAAGACTAAGAAAACAGGACCGTTATCAGCTAAAATTTCAAGCTTGTGTTAAAATGCAACACAACAGGCAATTTCCAAGGTCACATGCAGACACATTTGCTAATATGATGTTCTTCCCAGTTTCTTTCAGCAAAAGCTGCCTACAGGGCTCCAAAATTTGTATTTGTATTTTACTTGATACTTACAATGCTTTTCATGAATATAACTACATAATACATATCAATTAGAGACAATTGAGTGCTACTAAAAATTTGTATTTATATCAACCGAAAAGATATAAAAAGAAATAGAAGGCACTCCAGTTCATGTGTAGGCATTTTTACTTGTGCACATGTAAAATTTCCCTCAGCAACATTGACAAATTCTTTTCAATAACTAAGCAATTGCACATCTAGCCTACACAAGGTTAATTATTGACTTAACATCCCACATCCAATTACTATAGCTTATTCCAATTATAAGTGTTAAGAAAGATGACAAGCCATCGTAACCATCAAGAACTGCTATACATAATAAGGCATGTTAGAGATTGGTGATATATGTAAATTTAAAACAATATTTCAAACCCGTTCCTCTCTCAACTCATGATGCACTATCTTCCATGTTTAAAAAACAAATTGTCCCACTTTATGCATAACTTGAGAGAAAGGCCAAGCACGTAGTTATTTGTACTCTCCAAGATAAAGGGTAGCAAGTTTTGTTTTTCAAAATTTGAACTCGGGAGCGCCCCCGCCCCCCCCCCCACCCACCCCAAAACAATTAAATGTGTATCACAACCAAATAAGTTTAAGAATGACATTGCATCACATTTCCTCGAGGCACCCACATGGTTTTTTTAGGAAGCTAACTCAGCCATAGTAGGTCCATTGACAAGTGCCTTTTCCAATCAGGTATGCACACTTTCTTTTAGAGAAACTTGGAAACCATATACCTCTATCCATTTCTTCTTGAAGTCTTCGCCACAAGATCTTTGTTCAGGATATACACCAGGCTTAGTTAATAATGACCCAGAAAGAGGCACGCCATATACTTGACCAGCCTGTAATAATGAGCATAGATGTTAAGACTAGATGATCAGGTTGTAAAGAAAAAAAACACATTTTCAGCTACTGGTGAGATGAACATATAGGGAGCAAGATAGAGCATTCAAAGCAGAAAAAGCTTTCATAAGTATGACACATAATTAGAAAGGGGAAAGGCATACCTTGCGCTTTTGTGCACGAGACTCATTAATGGCCCTCATACATTTTCTGATAGCCTGAAAGAGCAAAATTCCACTATCAGTAACTGTTAATCATCTCTTCGCATGAAAGTATCCAAAGCTTTTTATGGGCAAACAAAAATGAAACATAGTAGCTTCCTATAAAATTACCAAAAAAAAAAAACAAGTAAATAAAAGGCATTATAGCTTCCAAATTGAAGTGAATAACCTCTTTGCATTTTTTGACAACAGGACTGGTAAAACTTTGAGCCTGAGTGTGTAAGATTTCTCTGGCTTCCTGAGAACTCAGAACATAAAAAATTTATAAATTATAGATATCAAGGCTTGTAAATATTTGCATGAAAACATTAAGATCTAATTTTGATGAGCACATATTAACGACGCGAGTCTTACAGTTCCAATCATTTATGCGAGGAAATATAAAGGGATCTGTGAAATATGATTTCCTCTTGCAGGTTTGAGATTAAAAAATGTAAGCAGGGATAAAATCATAAGTGGAAAAAAGCAATAAAGTTCTTTGTTTCTTGGGGCAATGTTCAAAATGTCAGTTTTTATAACAAGTTAAAAAAATCAAAACTTTCTTTTTCTTTTTGAGAAAACATCAAGATTCATATGCTAATTGAATTAAGCACAAGAATCATGCATATGTTCGCACTTTTCGATAAAAGGTCAAATGGCAAGGACAATAAAATGTAGCATGTTGTCCACATTTATACATGTTGTCTGTGGCAAAGTATTAATGAATGAAAAATAACCTCAAGTCCTTCAATTGCATCCTTATATCCAGCCTCGACATATTCGTTAGTGACAGTCTCCTCAGGGCAATTTGGTGTTTGAGGATGAAAGTCAGGGGGGCCAAGTCTACGATTTAAAAGGAGATGATTATATGATGGATAAGAACCATAACCAATCAATAAAGATCAACTAGGAAAAAAAGTTTAAACAACAAGCATCCAAACTCATAATGAAAGTATTTAAATTCTTAACTGACATCATTCCAAACAAATGAAGAAATAGCTAACTAAATAAAAATTGGTGCCAACAAATATTATTTTACTTCTTTTTCACTGTAAGTGGTGCTAATAATGAAATTACCGGGAATTCAAAGGTTCTTTATCACACTTCAACTTGTATGGAATCAGAGGAGGTGGCCGCCTACACAATACAAAACGTCACTTTGAGTAAACAGCAAATTTTCCCTTCAAAATAATAAAAATGAATCGTATCTATTTGTAAAGAAAAAAGAACAAGCATCCTACTAGCAGAAGGAATGAGGAGCATGGGAGAAAAATCTAAATGTCTAAAAGTTAATGTGCAGCTGAACTAAAATGAGAGAACTAGGCATTGACTGATGTAATAACGAAACGAGTTGAGTACCTAGCCCCATTCTTTGTGAGGCTAGCATGAAGCGCACACATGCACAGATGCTTCACGAACTAAGAAGTGATTTTGATATGGAAATTCAAACGTATGGGTGTGTACAAAGGTATAGGCAACGCTTAAAAACTTATCACAGACCAAAGGCATGTGTGCATTGTATTGTACATGTAACTAGAAAATGTGACTGTGTTCAGAGTTGAGAGCCACAAAATTATTATCAACAGTTCATGGAGGGCAAAAAGATATTGAAAACCAATTTACCTAGGGTTTATAGAGAAGTTGGACGCCAATGAAGATGAATCAGTCCGCGTGCTATCTCTAGAAGATGTGCCTCCAATGGAGCTATTGTTAACTGCACTAGTGCAGCCGGCAGTATGATACCTTTGCATTTCTCCAAACTAACATCCACATACTGCTCCCAACATTGAACAACTACAAGCTCTGTAACTAAACTGCATAGAGAAAAACATATTTAAAACATATAGAATGCCAAAAGAACACTGAAGCTACAGATTCAAAGAAATGCAAAGACAAACTCAGCTGTGTGACCTCAAGCATGAAATCTACAAGTTAATAGGTAAAAATCCATCAACATCCATATAATTTGAATTGAAAAGGCTATTTTTCCCGAGCATCAAACTGTAAGATGATGAGCACAACTTCCCGTGGCTATGAAGCCAACTATTTTTCATAGCAGACACAACAGACCTGTTGAAAAAAATGGAAAAGGAAAACATGAAGAAGAAGAAGAAGCGAAGAATCTATAATATAGGGTTTAAATGAATCCAGTAACATGATAATGTACAGAAAAATGATGCCATGAAAATCAACATGTCCTAGAAATATAATTTAAAATCAAAAAAAAAATGATTGCTTTCATCACATGCTAGGTTATCTTGAGATCAACACAAACTTGAGACAGAACTTAAAATGGTGTTTTGGAGGGAAAATAAAGATTGGGAACTCTAAATTGCTGATAATCAAGCATCAGGTAAGTAAACCAAAGTAATCCTTGTTTTCGCCAATAACCAAGTAAACTGAAAATTTCAAAACCTAAGTCAGCATTTTGGAGTTGCAACTTGCAAGCATCTCTTTTTTCCAAGTAACTAGTTTGAACCAGTCCAAGGCCCCTTCTTCCCAACCACATCCAACGGTCCCAGAACAAGTATTTCTAGGGTTTCTAATATCAAATATTAAGAACAAAAGGTTGGACATGAACATCAAAGTAATATACTTTTCAACTTAAAATACAAAAGACCCAAGCATGTGTTACTTCCTCTGATTCAGAATCATAATCAAATAACCAAACTTGCAAACCTAGTGGTATAACTCCAACACAACTGATTACTTTGATCTACAAAACCTAAGCTTCAAAACTATCATCGATAACTCAAAATTCAATCTTTCCCTCTAAACCCAGCAACCTCAAACTACTAAAACCCCAAACAAACACAAAATGAATCCAAAACCCAATACCACATCCACGAATCTAATCCAAATTACCATAAAAACAATACCTTTAATCAATCTAAATCAATAATTACACCCGGAATCACATAATCCACGAGAAAACAAACCCTAATTTCGAACACAAATCAAAAACTAGGGTTTACACCTAACTCTGATTCCTTAAGCTCGGACACGATAAGCAAGCTATTGAGGAAGCTAGGTTTTTTATGGGAAATTCGTAAATTGAAGGAAGAGGAAAGATATTGCGATTAAGAGAGAGAAAGAAAGAGAGTACGTGAAAAAAATCTTACCTTGAAAGAAAATAAAGATTCGAGGAGAGAGAAAGAAGAATAGCTGCTTTTATATGTATATATATATATACATATATCAGAGTAGAGTAGAGAGAGAAAGTGAGAGGAGAGGAGAGGAGAGGGTTTGACTCTTATAGCTATTTCTTGATTGTCTTGATGATGCTGATGACGAAGACGATGTCGTTGCTTGTCTCCTGTGTAACAAATTAGAAGAGTAGAAACAGAAACGATCTACTCGTTCATACGAGAATTAATATTAAAAAATTATTTTTCTCTTTCTTTTTTAAGATGGTTTTACTGGTTTAGCCTTGGGACTTTTAGTGTTTATGGGGAGGAATCTCGGAGGGGTGGAATGGAATGGGAGGTTAAAAGAGGAATGCCAGGGAGCAGTGTCGCTGGTGTTCAGGCTTTTTCAGGCGGTGAAAAATGTGATAGATTCCTTTTTGCTCCGAGGAAGATGAGAATTGTTTCGGTTGAAGAAGATGTTTACCATTGGAACTTCATTAGTATTTTGAGAGCCTTTTATTGTTAAAAATATATTAAAATAATATTTTATATTTTTAATATTAGTATATTAAAATAATTTAAAAATATAAAAGTTTTATTTTAAATAAAAAACATGGTATTTGGTATTGAATTTAACCACACTTTTATTGTTTTAACTTTTAATTACTTTTTATTTTTGTGTTTTTGTATGGTTTATTTTGATGTATTAATATAAAAAAAATAAATTTTAAAAATAAAATTAATATTATTTTAAAGCAGGAACTAGTTTAATCACCCACGCTTTGCGGAAAATGAGAAAGCAGGAAGCTTGTAGATTTTCACATTTGTCTTGGGGAGAACAGCATCGAGTGATTTACTTACTATTTTTGTCATTTGTTTGTGTTTTTTTTTTTTTTTGTACCGCCGCGTATTATTAGGTTAGATCAACACGTTCTGTGTAATATTATTCCTCGTTATTGCATCATGTATTTCACATGAACATGATCCAGCAACCCTCCAATCTTTCCACAAATAATTAAAC
>Ga0325403_1003064_pt1 | contig 15106 bp, 11 predicted proteins | sample PopdelMetagenome_19_FD_205665 | JGI IMG/M metagenome (GOLD analysis project Ga0325403, IMG submission 205665) | Populus deltoides microbial communities from Bellville, Georgia, United States - Xylem-PdKOR-R4 | ecosystem: Host-associated > Plants > Phyllosphere > Stem > Wood/Secondary xylem...
GTTAAATTTTTTCTATTTAGTTATCAAACTTTCATGACACGGGTTCCGGGTTTGACGGGTTAACCCATATTTTTTTCTGGTTTTTCTTTTTAATTAATTTTTTTGTTTAATTTAGTTTTTAACGTTAAATTTTTTCTATTTAGTTATCAAACTTTCATGACATAGATTCCGGGTTTGATAGGTTAACCCAGCTAATTCAAATTTTTTTTCTTTTTCTTCATTAGTTTTTTTCTTCATGTAGGTTTTTTGTCTTTGTTTTTTTTAATTAATATTTTTTTGTTTAGTATTTTTGTTTAGTATTTTTGTTTTTTTTTGCTTTTTAATTATTATTTTTTAAAAATTTATAATATTAAATTATTTTTTATTTAGTTATCAAACTTTCATGACACGGATCCCAGGTTTGATGGATTAACCTGGTTTGACGAGTTAACCCAGTTAATTCAGATTTTTTTCTTTTTCTTCATTAGTTTTTTTCTTGCTGTAGATTTTTTTCCCTTTTTTTCTTTTTAATTAATCTTTTTTTTATTCACTAAAGTTTATTAATGTTAATTTTTTCCTGTTTAGTTATCACACTCTCATAATACGAATCTCAGGTTTGACTGATTAACCTGATTTAGTTGGTTAACCCAGTTGATTCAGATTTTTTTTTCTTTTTTTTTATTAATTTTTTTCTTTCATTTTCTTCTTTAAATATTGTAATTAACTATAACTAAAAGACATCAATCTTTTTTCTTCCAATTTCATGACACGAATCCCAAGTTTGACGGGTTAAATCAGTTAATTCAAAAAAATTTTCTTTTTCCTAAGTAGTTTTTTTCTTTCAATTTCATCTTTTAATATCGATTTGATTAAGAATTAAATTTTATTATTTGTTTTGTTTACTGTTTATTAAATTATTGTGATCTCATAAGGGGATTTTATTGTACCCCTCCTTGCAAAGCACTATTCATCGGAAAAATGCTTTGCTTTATTGTTTTTTTCTTTTCAATTAATCTTTTTTTTAATTTCATTCTGTAATATTAATTTTTTTCTTTTTAATTATCACACTTTTATAATAAGACCTTCAACCAGACTCATATCCAAGGCTCCCGAGTTTGATGTTGCAACCAAACTCGCTTACATTTGGGTCAAACAAGTTTAATATTATTATTAATATTATAAATATAACTTTTGGGTCAGGACTAGCAAACAAACTCAATGCTCTTAAGTATAACTTTGTAGAAAGATCTAACATTCTTAGATTTTAATCTTTTTTGATATTTTTTATATAAAAAAATTGATCCACAGTGTGGCGTGGGACACGTTTCCAGTGATGATTACTAAATGTGTAACACCTGGCTAACATTAAAATATAGTAATTTAAGAACCATATATGCAATTACTTCGATACGTTCATATTATTTTCTAAGGCCCCCTATGCCCACAACAAAATTTAAAAGCATTGTATCTTATTGAATTTTTAATTTTCATAAAATAAAATAAAAACTTGTAGGCTTCAAAAAACTTCAAAATTATTTTTGGAAGGATATTAAATTCTCATTGGTTCTATAAAAAATATCATCTCAAGTTAAAAAAAAGAATGAGGTTTTGCATGAAATTGTTAACTTGTACCTGTTATTAATTTCACTCAATAAAATCTCAATCACATTAATTAATTTTTTTTATGAGAAATCTTGACTAATCAAACAGTGAAATACATGTTAATCTAATGATGAAACCGCATAGTGAAATAAAAAGTAAGTTAGAGGAATAGGCAACCACAAGGCCTGAAATTAAAAACATAAAATAACACGTGGATCGTTCAAACAAAACTTTAAAGAGTACGAGGAAGATCGGATGAAAATAAGCATTAATTATCCTTACACTTTTAGCCCTATTTAGCATTACAGTTTAATCATGTTTTTTAAATTATTATTTTTTTAATTGTTTTAATATATAAATATTAAAAGTAAATTTTAAAATTTTAAAAAATTATTTTAATTAACTATAACAGAAAGGCATCAACTTTACTATACTTGAAATACTGTACACTCTCTCACAATACATCGTGTATTGGAGCAATGCATTTTTTGGTTATTTTTACTTTGATCTTTAAACTTTTTATTTTACGCGATTTGGCCCTTTTGAGCCTAAAAGAGCCCCCAATTACATATTTTTTTAGAGGGAGGGTTGAATTGAAAGCTAAGGGATTGAAGTGAAAATCTCGCGTAACATGGGAAGCGGGTTGAAAGTTTTGTTGAAACATTCATTTTAATCCCCCATATTTTTTAAATATTAGGTGATTAAACCCTTGAATTTGAAGACAATATATTTTAGTACCAAATTTTATTTTACTTTTTTTTCAATCATTTTCTATTAGGAGGAAAGAGAGGGAGTTGCCAAATTCCGGTTTAAAGAGAGAAAGTGGTTGTTGGGGAAGATTTTAGCCATTAAAACGATTGATTTTTTTTGTCAAAATATTCTATATGATAATGGGGGTTACATTTAGGTGTTTTTTTTTACCTTAAAAACGCCAAAACAACAGATTTGAGGTCGGGGAAAATTTTTGTTTCAGGTGGATTTCGGGTTTTGGAGCGGTTTGTTGATTTTTTGGTGGCTATAAATTAGTTTAATAATGTCTCTAAGATGTTTTTTTAGATATTTTGAGTAACAAAGGGTTTGAAAATGAGATTTTGAGTGAATAAAACAAAGGACCCTATTTTTCCGACCACCATAATGGTCGCATTATGGGTTGAGAAGATGATGCGTTGTCTGCTGACGCAGGCAATATGTCATTTTCTTTTATATACTTGGGGTGGACGATGTGTCGTCCTCTTCATTAATCTTTTTTTTTAATAAAAGCCCGCGTGCGGGCCATTGCTTTATTGGGTCAAATTTGTCAAGTTCAACAATACCTGACGTGATTTTTTAAATTTTTTTTAAAAAATAATGCATATTTATGTATATTTTTTAAAATAAATTTTGGATTTATATTTTAATTAGATTGTGATTATTTTTAAATGATATTAAGTGTGTTTAATTTTTAGAAATGTAGATATGATTTATTTGTGATTTTTTCATAATTTTATATAGATTAAATTTGTTTGTTTTTAATATTGATTTTTTAGAAGATTTTTCATATGTGCAATCTTGCATTATTTTTTTTTATAATTATTGTTCAATAAATTTTATGTGTGTCTCAGTTTTTATTATAATTTTTTATGTTCTTCTATTACAAATTTATTTTGATAAATGAATTCATTAAATATAACCAGGTAAATTATTTGTATTGCAATGTTAGATATCTTAATCTTTATTTTTCTCCTGGTTTTCACATTTCATTTTTGTTTATTGTTGGTGATTCTTTTTCATTGCTTTACACAATGATTATTGGGTTATTTAATTAGATGCGTGTACAAGTTTTTTGATTTATATCTAAGAGGTTTTTTTAGTGTAAAAAAATATTGAGGAATTTCTGTATATTAATTTTTTTTATTATGTTTTGTTATTTAGGATTTGATGCTTATTTTTATGATTTTTTTTAATTTTTTTCCTTGAACTTTTTATGAAAGTTTAATTATTTTTAGTTTCATCCTTCAATTCAAGTTTATAGTATATTGTTTTTTTTTTATGTCTTTGTTCTTTTGATTTATGTCATTTTTTTGTGTTTTTATTCTTTTCAATTTAACTCTAAAATTTTAAATTTGATGTTGCCTTTTGATTTATTTTTATTGCAATTGTAATATTCATTATTTTTATTGTATTTGTTTTTATTTTGGATTTTTTATGTTGTATTTTTTGTGCTTTTAACCCTCAAGATTTTTTCATACATTATAACCCAGATCATGGTTTAAAATGTTAACAATAATTAAATTTTTTATCTTATTTTTTATATTTATATTTTTTTATTAAATTATCTTATTCCCATTTAATTTTTATTTTATTAATAAATAAAATCATTGAGATGTTTTTGAAATATTATGAAGATATATTTCTATAATATTATTAAATATTTAATTTTTTTGCATTCAATCGTTGTGTTTTTTACTTTGTTGGTTGTTGATATTTTATTTTTTAATAATATTATTAAATTATCAAAGTTTATTAAATTTATTCGAATTAATTATATAAATATTATATTTTTTAAATATTTTTTATATCAAAACAAAGGTTAACCCGCGCGCGACTACTAAACATTATATTTTTCTGAATAAAAAAACAACACCTCCTCCTCTTCTCTTCTTTACGAGGCCGCGTCAGTTAAAAAAAACAGAGGGTTTATGGAAGAAGTTTGCCGCTTTTAGGGCTTTTGCAGGACAGTCTTCAATTTCTAAACTCCCCTCCCCTCCCCTCCCTTCCCCCCTCTCTCTCTATCGATTTTATCTTCCTTAAATCATCAAACTCTAAAAATGATTAGAGGCGGTAGAAGCTACGTGTTGTCACCACCAGCCTTCTCCAACGACGCCAAACGACTCCTCGTTTGCACTGCCAACTCCGTCACCATCTTCAGCACCGCCACCGGCTTACCGGTTACCTACTTCCTCTGTTTTTTTTTTTAATTTTTTCAATTAGTCACTTTTTTCGATTAATTGACTGTCATAGTTTCCCCCTTTTGTTTTGTAGGTATTGTCGCTTGACGGCCATACGGCGCTTGTTACGGCGGTGATAGTAGTGCCGGCGTCAACTCCAGCAAGTAAGATACTATGCTATTGTTGGACGGCGTCACTTGACGGAACTATTCGTTATTGGGATTTTTCAGTGCCAGAGTTAATTAAGATAATTAATGTTAATTTGCCGATTATCTCCATGGTAACTATAGCCAATTTTATGATGATTTTGTTAATAAAAATAAATTTATTTTTAAACGTGCAATGATTATTGTTTATATTTTTAACAATCTTCAGGTCATTCCATCTTTATTAAGTCAGACAGCTGAGACCAATGACAAATCTCCTAAAACTTTTGCTTATTTGTCTGTCGAAAACACCAAAGAACCAGAAAAGGAGTCTGGCAAGGCCTTGCGTGGTCAAATTAAAAAGTGTAACTTAACAAATTCTCGTATGGCTGGTGGAATGACATTGTCAGAGGTAAAAGAATTTCAATTTGTATTTGTTATTAATACTTTTTGTGTAGTCACTTCTTCGTGATTTGAAATAAGTAGTTAGCTTTAGCCCTTATGGTTAATTTTAGTGACAATCAATTGAAATCTTAAAGAATGGAGAGTTGTATTATATTGTGGTTATCTTTAATACAGACGAAGCAACCAGAGATTATAACTGTTAGCTCCTCGGGAAAATATTTTGGTATCCAATTTAAGCGCAAGCTTCGAATATGGAAAGTTCCGACTGCAGAGTCTGAACGTGCTGTGGTTAAGAAGATCACGCTGCATCATACAAAGAATATGAATGTTCTTGCATTCCACCCGACTCAGAGAATTGTTGCTGCCGGGGATGTGACGGGAAGAATTTTGATTTGGAGGGGATTTGGGGATAGAACATTTGCTGATGGTGATGGATTAGTGAGTAGAAGGTTGACAAATAACGAGGAAGAAAGACCTGGAGTGAGGGGCGATGATGACGCTGATTCATGCACCACATGGCATTGGCATTCTGCTGAAGTAAATGTTCTGTTTTTCTCTTCTGATGGAGCTTATTTGTATTCAGGTAAAGAAGCTGTAATATGAATGGATGCTTTGATTTGTTAGTTTATGCTTCCATGTGGCCTGACACTAGATTAGACTTAAATGAGAAAAATGGGAAGACCACCTATCACATGCTTTTGGAGTTGGTTAAAGTAACTTCAGATAAATGAGTAAACCAGGGTGATTGGATATGTTTTTGAGATAATTATATGGTCCTTGAATTAGTGGCATGTCTTATTTTATTAAATGCTTTTGCAGATTGGAAACTTATCTCCCAGTATATGTATTCCGATCATGCAATTCATTTATCAAATAAAATGTCCTGGCTTTTAGCAATTACTTCAAAGGTGTTTAAGATCCAAACTTACCACTCACATCAGTTGACAATTGGCTCAGAATATCTTTTTATTGTCATGGTGTTTTCCTGAAGACTGCTGCTCTATTCACGTGCAGAGTTGTTCTGTTCATAACACATGCTTTTGTTTACATTTAGGTGGAAAGGAAGGAGTTCTTGTGGTTTGGCAACTAGACACAGGAAGGAAGAAATTTTTACCCCGAATTGGATCTCCACTCTTATGGTTTACAGATTCTCCAGATCCTTCACTTTCCTCTGTAAGTGGAATATATTTCCCGGAAAATTTAATTCTAATTTAGAAAATGAATCTGTCTTTACCAATTTTACTAAAGCAAGTATCTTTAGATATCTTGTGCAGATAATCAAATTCATCTACTCAAAATGCCTTCGATGGAAATTCTGAAGTCCATCTCAGGGATCAAGGTTAGTTTTCATCATTATATTTGCATTTTGTGAACCTTGTAAGATTATCTATTTCTGCTTGGCCATTTAATTGTTTGATTGATAAATTCAGCTGATTGAAATGATAATTCAATGAGTAGGAAATTTTATATTCTTCTACAAGCCAGATAATCTTTCCATGATATTTTAACTGATTCAAAATGATAATCCAATTAGTTACAAACTAGTTGGAATTGACCCTGTTGATCCTTTTCTTTGTAATGTTCTATTTAGGCCAAATTTTCACCTCCATAATGTTCTGTCTTGACCAAAATGTCTATGACATGTTATATTATATCATGTACCACTTCATTTCACATCATCTCATCATTTCCATCCACTTCTTCTGTTTATTGCTCATACTACTTTAATTCTGTTCCCTTCACCAGTGCATCTATGTCTATATTGACTTTTGAACAGGTGTCACCTTTATTTCGTTTTGGATTCACTCTTTCAAAAACTTGTTGTATATTGTGTTTGTATGAGTCCATCTTAATTGTTATGCCAGCCATGCTTGGCATTTGGGACTTCTTCACTGTTCTGCTCTTCCCATCACCAAGGAATGGCCAGTGTATTCATGAATTTATGGAAGTGAGAAGAGCATAGCGAGATATAGAGAGAGTCCAGTGGGGATTTTCAATTTCTTAAGCATATTGTGAAGGTTGAATTCCTCGAAGCAGAGAGCCATGCGTAGCACTAAAAAATTCTAAACACCAGGAAAATTACACAATACTAACCTTAAACTATATGGTGAGTGTTAGCAAGTCAGGTACCATTTTTTTATTAGGAAATCAAACTTAAATGCTGTGAAAGCCACCTTCTTTGAGTCTTGTACTCAATCATGGCAGCTGGTGCATCACTTGAGGGGTGTTCATAATGAAATCCTTGGTTAACATGTTTAGCCTTCAAGTTTTAGAACTGCCTTGCTTAGTTGTGAGTCTTAAAAAAAATGTTACTGTCAGGTGTAAATCACTACATCTCATGTCCTGAGCTGGAAAGATTTGCGTGCAGCACCGTGACAATTCATTGGCATGTTTGCTTGTGGGGAAAATTCCCATCTAATTTTTATTGGCCTGGTATCTATGACTTGGGTTTGCATTGAGTCAGACTTTAACAGCTTCATCAAATTTTTGTTTCAACCTTCCTGGTTTAGCTTTTTGCAGGTTTGTCTGGATAGTATGGCCTACTGTTCATATACCTTCATATTTTCCAGGACTGATTCTTAAGTGAACAAAGTACTCTTGAATACTACTTTAATGCTGTTTTATATGGAAAACAGTTCTCATCTGTTGAAACAATGGTATCATATTTTTCAGCTTCCTTGCTCATTTCCAGAGATGTGCAATGGCTTACAAAGTGGGATTGCCTTTGACTGTAATGCGGGATTAGTTGCTTTGCGTACAGAAAACTATTGCATCCAATTATACAGCCTATTTGATGACCGAGGAATTTCTGAGGTAATTAGTTTTCTTTTAGATGAAAAGAATGTATTACTTGGAGTAAGTGAATGTCCAAGATGAATTTGAGCTTTGAAGAATAAGAATGATTTTCTTTCGATGTTGATTTATTCTTTACTAGTTTAGTAAGCCTATTTGAGTTTCATTTAGCTTATGGTCTTGTTTTCTCAGTCATTTCACCTGATAGGTTGTTTTCACTACCAGTGGTTGCAGCTTTGTATTCTATGCTTAAGTAAATGAGGGACCATTGTGTTTCCCTAGGAAATGTTTTTCAATTTACTGTGTAAGAATGTTGATTGCATTCATTGTTACACTTACAGAGTAGTTCTTTTTTCTTTTTTGGTTTCTTCCTGTGGGTGGGGTTTTGGTGGAGGCGGTTTGTTCAGTGCTGGATTTTTCTTGTAACTGGTTTTGTATTCAAGCAATGTAACCACTTCACCTTTGCCTTTTATTTTGTAAATCAATCCATTTTTACAACATTTGTCTGCTTGATAAGATTTGTAATTTTCAATTTGGCAATATCGGGCCTTCTGGGTATGTTATTTCACATAGTGCGCTAGACCATTTTGATGTGCACCTTCTGTGCTTTAGGTACTGGGGTATAAATATTTCATTAGAAACTTATTGACTATAAAATGCATCGAAGTGAAATTTGAATTTCTATTCCCCTCAGGTTGTAGTTTGTGAGAGAAACCATCAACCAGGCGATGAAATCACGGTAATCAAGTTGCTTTTTTGTAATTTTTCCTTTTCAACTACATTGCTGATTATCTGTATTTTTACCTTCTTTTTTTCACTAATTTGGTTCTGTTACATTTACTAGTAATTGCTGAATCTTTGAATATGTTGGTTACAGGTAGTAGTGACATTAGCTGTTCTCTCCTTAGATGGCTCAATGATGAGCACTGCTGAAGTGAAGCTTCCTGAGGAGGGTTTGGGAGGATTAGTTTGTCTTAAGTTTTGGGCACTGGGATCACAAAACAAGGAGTTCAGTTTGTCTACCATTGTTTATGAGCCCCACAGGTTTGACCCTTGACTTAATTTGTTCAGACTAATGAAAATGAGATATAAGCAATTTTTGGGTAGTGCCACTCATTCTTACCCTTGTGTCACTGATTTGTTTTCAATTTTTATGAATTGGGATCAAAGAGAGACGGAAGTCCATTGTAAGCATCACATGTAAAGTTCATACTGTCTAGTGAGCTATGTTCCTGGGCTCATTATTTGTTTATTTAGCATCTCTCAATGTGCATGCTTTTGCATGTTTTCATTGAATTGGAATGTGCGGATATAAATATGCTTCCTTTTAGAGCAGGATTGGGGATCATGGTATTCCTTGTTTTATAGGGATGCAGGCATTTCAGCTATTGCTTTTCATCCTACCCGCCCTATGGCTGTCAGTTCTTCTTATGGTGGGGACTTCAAGGTAAAAGTGGAACAGAAAAACATTTAATTTTTAGTACTCTGTCTTTCTTGACTTCACATAACCTTTTGGATGCTTCAGGTTTGGGTTTGCAACAATGGGATTCAGGAGATGGATAAACCACTCCCAAATTCTGGATGGACTTGCCATGCTGTTGGCTCATATAAGTATGATCCTGGTTTAGTGATACTATAATTCTTGCTGGATTCAATTTGTGGGATTTTAAAGAAATATTTTGCTGGTGAAAATGGAAGAAATGTAAAAAACTTCATAACATTTAGTCCTAAATATTTCAATTGTCTTTTCTATGTCTCATCTTTGTTCACTTTAATCTAAATTTTCAACACCAAAAGTGATACCTAAATTTCCCTCTTTTTTCTTCCCTTCTAAATAATAGAACTTTGTTCATTGGATACGTGTACTTGTGTTGAAACTTAAAGCTTATGGAATCTGGTGCTTGGTAATATGCTGGTAATTTAAACTCTCAAATTTATGGTCATTTAGATAATTTATAATTCTACTTGCAGAAAAAAACCAATGACAGCTGCCACATTTTCTACCGATGGTTCTGTTCTTGCTGTTGCAGCTGAAACTGTTATCACACTGTGGGATGCAGACAAGAATATTCTAGTGGCTGTGATTGGGGAGACTCTGATGGTGATTTTTTGAGATCCTGACTTACATTCTCTCTAGTACACATCCCACACACACACACACACACACACACACACACACACACACCAAGACTATGGAAATAACAGATATTGCTGGCCACCAAACCTTTGTTCTTGATCCAGAACGCAACCCTCGTTTCCTCTTAAGTTTATGTTGTGGTGCTTATCTATGCGAAGGATAAAACTGTGGGGCTGTGCAGGATTAGGTCCTTTGTTTTAATGGTTCTGTTCCCTTTTGGTGTTTTTGATGCTTTAGGGTCCAGTTATGACTTTGTCATTGATTTGCTTAAAGTAACAAATAATGAACATGCCGATGCTGTTCAAGGTTGCTCTATGGAAATAAATTTGGAGCAAGAGAGCTTTGTTGCTTGTGTTCAACTGCTTCGCAATGTTTAATAGCTGAAATATTAATTAGTAGCCCAGTGGAAGCAAACAAAGCAAAAAGAGGCTGTAAGAACAAATGCTTTGGTCAGGGAATCTTTAGGTTACATGGTGTATCTTTTTAGCATGGCTTTAGCATGGCTTCTGCATTCATGAATCTCTCATCTCTTGTTGTGGTGCTATTTTTAATTATTTTTCCTGGAACTTCTTACAGCCTGTTGTGAACCTCACATTTGCTGGAAAGTCAGAGTATCTTGTTTCTGCGTCTTGGGGTTCAAAACCACAGCTATCCATTTGGAGTATGTCAAAGCTGTCTGTATCTTGGTCATACATGCTTCATGTAGAAGGTGAAAAGTCATCTCTTCTCTTGAACAGATTTTTGGGCTTTGCTTGTTTGTGAATTTCCTGGAATCTTGCTCATCTTGTGATTGACATGCAGAAATTCTGCCTTTTTTAGGGAAAAATAAATAAAATTGGAGTTTAGTTTTGTCCTGATATGATTTCTCTCATTTCCTTTTCTTTATGATGTTTTTAAATGTCAATGGGATCCTTCAAGTTATTTTATTATATGGTTCCATGGAAAGATGAAATGGCTGACCTTTAATGTTGAGAAAGCTCAGTTGGCTTTTGAAGTTTGAGGATTGATATATGCAGAAAACTGAGTGTAGAGTTCTGATATTTACTGGAAATAACTTAGGAATGTATTTATGGCTTGCAACTTTGAGTATGAACAAAATTAACATAATCAACTGGATACGAGTATGACTCTCTGATCTGACCACTGGATGAAAAGTATCATAATCCATCTTTTGTATTTTAGTCAGGGGTATTGCTAACCATGCTTGACTTTAAATAAAACATAAACAGGCTGACCTGTCTATTTTAAGAGGGAAGTTCTGTATGATTGAACTTAGCTCAATAGTTATGATCCTCAGCTGCACCATCAATAATGTAAAATGAAATTTAAGATTTTACCTTAAAAGCTACCCTTTCATTTCAGAACATGGAATATTCTGATGTGTAGCATGGTTCATTTCTTAAAAAAATTATTGTAAAAATCATGCATGTAGCGCATCCTGATGAGGAAATGTTTTATGCATTTGTTTCTCCCGTGTTGGAGGTCCACAAAATTTGTTGCATGCTGATTTGTTTCTTGGTTTTTATGTCCGAATAAGTATATTCAAACCTTTTTTTTTATTTGAAGAACCATGATATGAAAATTCAAGGCTAAAATAACTGATCTAGTGGTGTTTCTTGCTTTGACTTTTGGTTATGATACAGTCTCCACAGCTTCAAACAGGCCATAACCGTTTTTCTTTAAATGATGCCTGAATTGCTCAAATATGATGTCTGCTTCTTCTTAACATTCATGCTTCAAACTGCTAAATTGTTGCCAACGAGTATTTTGAAACCATTTCTTTTTGAGGAACCATGATGTGAAAACTAAAGGCTACAATAATTGATTCTTGCTGTGTTTCTCTTTGGCTAGTGCTAGGATATACAGTTACCACAGCTTCAAACAAGCCCACAAGTGTTGTTTTCAATGTTGCTGCAATGCTAAGAAGCAATGCCTGCTTCCTGGAACTCTTTCTTCTGTGCTTTTCATTGCATAAATCTTTAAAATTGCAATGCCCCAGCCTGCCAAATTTTATTTTTGCCTGAGCTATCAGCTACTGTCATTATAATTATTATTTCTTGTAGTGTCTGTTATTGTTTTCTTGAGTAATTCAAATGATTTTTTTCCCTTGTTTGCAACTGTTAATAAAGCGATGAAACATTTTGTCATAATCATGTGTTTGTTAACATGTTGTATGTCTTGTGCAGCTATTGCTAGCGCAGCAGACATGTCATTTTTTGCTGCTCTTGCACTTCTTCCTGAATCATCTAAATGCAATGAAACATCATTAAAAGGAAGAGATGGTGTAATCTTATTATTCAATGCATCTGATCCTGTTCCTATTTTTACCTGGTCAGTGAAAAAGGTAAAGATAAGATCTGTCCCAGTCTTAGCCATGTGTGTGGCTCAATATAATTGACCTATCATCTCAACAGGGTATCGGTCTCTGTCCCTACTATATATGTGTGGCTGACTCCAACTAACTAGTGCCTTCATAGTACCTTTACATTAAGGCAGTATATTTGAAACCAATACTCATGACCTTATTAGACTTGTGTTTATTTTTAATGTTTCTTGTGAAAAAAATTTCTTGGTAGCATAATCTATTGATTTGTTTAATTAAAATCCTTTCAGTAAATTTGCTTAATCTGTTTCAAAATGTGAGGTTTTCTTATCAAGTCTTCCACAAAATCATTTGTATAGCCACAATTTCTGTCTATAAAATTATTACAAGATATTCTTATAGCAATGAAGTTAGGACTTTTAGTATCTTGTGTTTTTTATTAGTTATATAGTAAAATCTAGTTACATGTGTATTGTGGTGTCCCTGAAAAATGTGATGGTATGCATTTTCCAAGAGTATTAAAACAGTTCTTCTGATGGAAAATGATATTGGTGCTGTAATTATCCTCAAATGCTTGTGGGATGATCATAAAATTTAAATGGAAAAGCCATGTATGGAACCAGGTGATGTAGCTTTTGCTCACCACATATCTAGAGTCCTGTTATTTAACTGAAGCTTTGATGATAGCTAGAGAAATAAATATTGTAGCGATTCCCTTATGAATCTAGCAGAAAATGCTTAGTGTGGTTTAATACTCAACAATGTCAAAATTCTGAAGTTGCAACAGCAGTTCTTCCCATCTTGTGCCCTTGAAGTTTCAAGTACTTTGGATTAGTAAATAAAGAACAAAGAAAAGAAAGAAGTTGCTATGTATTTATTTTTTGGACTCAATAAAATGAAATAATACCTTAAGTTTTTGTATCTTCTGGGTGCACTTGACCAGAATGGTTTGGTATTCTGATTCTTCTTTTTGGTACAGGCCAAGGGAGGGGCTCTTGCCTTTATTCAAGCAAATCAGTTTGCTATAGATGAAAATGAACTAGATGGGAAACCACATCAGTCATTGCTTGCATATGTAAATGGTGATCATGAGTATTTACTATTTGACCCGCAAGGTAAAGAAGCAAAGGAACATAGCACAATTCGGCAAGAGGGTCTCGGCGACCTTGAAGAAGCAGGTGGGTTCCCTTAATACGATCATCCATTATTTTTCCTTTAATTAATTAAAGTGGCACATGCCAGTACATTAAAATTACATTTTTATCACTAAAAAGTCTCATTTTAAAAAAATAAAGTTAAATCACTTTGCCATAGAACTTTACATTTAATTTTCTTTTTGGTTAATTCAATTATTTTTGAGTGATAATTTTTATATCCCATAACCAACCCAACTTTATTTGTTTGGGATTGAGGCTTAGTTGTTGTAGAGTCGCTGACAATATTGAAAAGTTCAAACATATTAGGAAAACTAAAAGGTTCTAAGGTGAATCAAAAGTTTAAAAAATTCATGCTTTTGCTTATTGTCAAGGCATATATATGTTTATCCATATTCATCTAGTTTCTGGTAGATAAGTTTCTGGTTATAATTTGTAAGGAAACTATGGCAATTCTTCTTCTCATTATTATTTTGCCCTTTCTTTGTAACAACAGCCAACTTTTTAATCTATAGCTCCTGTTCTTCTCGTTATTATTTAGCCCTTCTTGACAGCTTTCAATCTTTTTGATCTATTTATCGTAACATTCATGTGTGCGTTTTGCTCCTCCTAAACTTTACCGAGCAATACAAATTAAACTGCATCCATATTTTTTTATGCAGGGAAATTTGGGTATGCGTCTATCTATGGGGAGCTCCCACAGTTTGACCCAAAGAGGAAACAGGCTTCATGGGTCCCATCCGCACCTTTGGAGAGGCCTTGGGAGACCGTATTTAGTGGATCATCACATAATCTTCCACCCCTAACTAAATTATGTTCAGTATTTTTGGAGTCTTTGTTGGAAAAGAGGACTGTCAATGTTGATTGACATCCAGTGAAGATGGTGGGTCCGCATGCTGTTCATTCATAAATCTGATTGATGATTGTAGACGGTTGAAGAGGATCAGACCTGTTTCTTGTCCATGCAAAAAGACAGGGAAGCTTTGAAGTTGTGCTGACATTATGTGGAGGATCCCTGCGAAAAATGGTAGAATTGAATGCTTCATACCACTTCAGCATTGATGAAATGTTACTGCTTCAGATGGAGAGGCTGGTATTTGTCTTCGGAAATTTTGGTAGGAATCATGTGTGAACGTTTTCATATTATTAAGGTAATATTTTGTGGTCTCAATAGGGAAAAGGTTAATTAGCAGACAGTTATTTCTCTCAATCTCCCGTTTTTATGGTTGCTCTCGTAGAAGAGGTGTTCTTACATGCAGATAGCTAGGCTTAGATGACGTTGTAACATTTCTTTGGTAGAAAAAAAATGGCCATATTGATGATGATTGTATGAACTGCAATTTTACGAAACAAGATCATTAGGATTTTGTGTTTTGAACTTTGCATGATTGACCTTAACATCTAACAATATTCACAAAAAGCTTTTATGTTAAGAAGCATCAGAAATAGAAAATAGCCGACCTACCTCTTAAAGAATTGTCAACTTAAAACGAGCAAAGAGTTTTGGTTAATTGGTCCTCTATAAACTTTTGGTGCAAGTACATGGCAACAGTAACAACACTATTATTATTAGGGCTATTGAAGTATTATGATTAATTATTGTATTATTATAATAGGATTCATTACATAAAGCCTACAAG
>Ga0325403_1003065_pt1 | contig 15104 bp, 11 predicted proteins | sample PopdelMetagenome_19_FD_205665 | JGI IMG/M metagenome (GOLD analysis project Ga0325403, IMG submission 205665) | Populus deltoides microbial communities from Bellville, Georgia, United States - Xylem-PdKOR-R4 | ecosystem: Host-associated > Plants > Phyllosphere > Stem > Wood/Secondary xylem...
TCCTTTTGTAGGTCAGTTGCCTCATAGTTCCTCATGTATGTCACATTTTGAATGGGCTTGGATTCTGGTGCTTCACATTATATGTCTCTTGATTCATCATCTTTTACCTTTGTGTTCCCTTCACCTGTCATTCCTGTTATGACTGTTGATGGCACTTTCATGCCCTTAGCAGGTGTTGGTTCTATTATCACACCTCACTTGTCTCTCCCTAATGTTTATCTAGATTGAATCTTGTTTTCATTGGTCAATTATATGATTCTGGTGATTATTTAGTCATTTTTTCTTCTTTTTGTTGTGTACAGGATCTGCAGTCCTAGAAGTTATTCGGGATAGGTCATAAGGAGAATGAACTATATATTTTAGATGAGTTAAAAGTGTCAATTGTCGCTGCAGCTACATCTACTGCTACTACTATTGTTGATTTGTCTTTTTTTCAATTGAGTCCTTCATCTTCTAGTTTTTATTTATGGCATTCTCATCTAGGTTATGTTTCGTCTTCTCGTTTGAGATTTTTGGCATCCATAGGAGCTTTAGGAAATTTGCAAACTTGTGATATTTTTTATTGTAGTGGATGTAAACTGGCAAAATTTTTAGTTTTACCTTTTAATCGAAGTATTTTTGTTTCTTCTTCACCATTTAACTTGATTCATTCTGATGTATGGGGACCTTCTCATGTTGCCACAAAAGGAGGGTCTCGATATTATGTTTTATTTATTAATAATCATATTCGTTATTATTGGGTTTATTTAATGAAACATCGTTCTGAATTCTTTGAGATATATACAACCTTTTGAGCTCTTGTGAAAACTCAATATTCTGTTGTAATCAAATGATTTACGTGTGATTTGGGTGGAGAATACACTTCCAATAAATTTTGTTAGTTGTTTGCCTTAGATGGAACCATTAACTAAACTTCATGTACAGATACTCCTGAGCAAAATGGAGTTGCTAAAAGAAAACATAGGCACATTGTCGAAACTGTTCGTTCTCTCTTATTGTCTACTTCTGTTCCTAGTGAGTTTTTGGAAGAAGTTGTCCTTACCGCTTTAAGTTTGACTAATATTATTTCATCGTCTCATAGTATGGGTTTGTCTCATTTTAAAAAGTTATATGGGTATGTCCTTAATTATTCCTCCTTTAGAGTTTTTTGTTATACTTGTTCCGTTCTTTATCCTCATGTAAAACTCTGTAAGTTATCCTCTCGATTTGTTATTTATGCCTTTCTAGGTTATGGTGAAAGTAAAAAGGGGTATCGTTATTTTGACTTATAACTTAGAAACTTTATATGTCTCGTCATGTTGTCTTTCTCAAACATATACCTTTCTTTTCTTTTCCATTCACTACTCATAACTTGACTAGACCTGATCTTATTTGTATAGATTCTTTTTTTGAGGACTCTGATAGTTTATCATCTCAGGTTCCTATCATCTCAGGTTCCTAGTACCTCAAATACACCTCTATATGCTCAACCAATTTATACTCATAATTCTGCAGGTACTGACACTTTACCTTCCAGCACACCTGAAGCTCTATTCTCATCTACAACTCCTTAAGCTTCATTTGAGATTATGGATCCACCTCTACATCAATCCATACATATTTGTAAGTCCATAAAGCTACTAGATTTTACTTATTCTTGTTATTCTTCATCATTTACTTTCTTTTTAGCTTATATTCATTGTTTCTCCGAGCCCTCTTCCTATAAAGAGATAATTTTTGATCCTCTTTGGCAGCAGGCTATGGATGAGAAACTTGGGATCTGGTTCCTCTACCTCTTGGTAAGAGTGTTGTTGGTGTATAAGATCAATACTAATTCTAATAGGTCTATTGAGCGATACAAAGCTAAGTTGGTTGCGAAAGGATACTCTGAACAGTATGGTATGGATTATGAGAAGACATTTGCCCCTATTAATAGGAAATATTGTAAAATAGAAAATATTATGTTTCCTCTTGTATAGTTCTATCATGTGTAATAGGTTCTACCATAACTTATGTACAATGCTCTACTTATATAAATAGTAGAGGAGTTGCCTTGATTTAGGCACTCACCAAATTATTACAAAGCTCTGCTTTAATTTGGTATCAGAGCCTCTCTACCTGAAATAGATTTTGGCATTCTTCTCCTTGGTATGGTCGGCTTTGTTTCATCTGTGATTTCAGTTTATTCTGATTCTCTACCTATAAAAAGATTTAGGTTTTTTCTCCTTCTGCCGCAAACCAGTATTCCTCTCCTCTACTAGCACTGTTGGTCTCCTCTCTACCACAAACCATTGTTCTTCTCCTCTTATCTCTACTACAGACGTGATTTCACTGGTCTGTGTTTGTTAGTTATTCTACGGGATCAATAAAGATGTGCTCATCTTCTTCCTCCTAGTTTGTTCTGTGACAGTGCTTCGTAGTTTTCTTTTTGTAACAGGTGATTGCTACTATCATCTTACCTCTCCTAGTCTTAGCTTCTATCATCCTACTATGGATCAATCAGTTAGTGTTGCTGTTGGCATTAATGTCAGTTCTTCTTCTACAAATTGATTCTCTCTAGTTCCTAGACTCATAACAGCAATCAACACAGCTATGACTTTCTCTGATGCGACAATACTTATTCCCCTTTGCAACACCCAGCAGGTTATCAATCTCAAAATCAACAACAATAATTATTTGTTTTGGCATATGCAGATGAATTCGTATCTGATTGGTTAAGGAGTCTTCTTGTTTGTTGACGGTTGAATCCATGCCTCTTTTTGCACGATCTGTCCAATACAGCCTTTGTCGTCTCTGCTACCTTCAATTATGGCCCTTGCCAAGCGTTTCTAACTTGGAAACAACAAGACCAACTTATCCTTAGTGCTTTGTTGTCCTCTCTTTCAGTTGAAGTTCTTCATCTCGTGGTTGCTGTCCGACTTCTGCCAATGTTTGTAGTACCCTTGAACTTGCTATCGCCTCCCCATCCAACTCTCGGGTCATGCAATCGCATGGCTCTCTTTAGGATCTTCGACAAGGTAATGATATTGTCACTCTCTACTTGCAACGCATAAAAGGTTTGTTTGATGAATTGGTTGCGGCTGACAGACCTATTTCTCTTACTGATTTCAACTTATATGTGTTTTGGGGACTTCACGGTGACTTTTGTGATTTGGTTATGAGTCTATCAATCAAAGCTAACCCTCTTTCGTAATTTGAGCTCCATAGTCACCTGTCTACTCATGAATTCATACATCGCATCTCGCTCCTCTCTAGTTTGCCTATTGCACCCCTGCTGCCCACCCTGCACAACCTCCCTCAGTCTATGCTGCCTAACGTGGTTTTCTGGGTCTATAGCAGTTGTTTCGCGGCTCATCGGGGTATAGGATGACGGAGTGGTTGATGGCATCCTCGCCACAACTTTCTTCAGCCTAGCAGTCAGTTCTTTCGTGGTGCTGGTAGTGGTGCTTCTTGGCAGCAACCCCGAAGTCACAGTGGACAATGGCAGCAACATCCACACTGTGGTGCAACAAATCAGTGGCCACAACAGCAAATAAAATGCCAGCTCTGCCACATCTATGGCCATTCCGCACAGTAGTGTTCCCAGCTTATTCATCATAGAAATCACGTCTTGACTAACCTTTTTTTTAATACTACATCAACCAAGGATTCTGCCACTTGGTTTCCTGACACCAGTGCCAATTACCACGTTACTCCGAACATTACTGGTATGACACATGCAGAACCTTATCTTAGTGATCAATTGCATGTTGGTGATGGTAAGGGACTTGTTATATCCAATACCGCATATAATCTCATGCATACACCAAAATGAGTCTTCACCTTGTCTAACATATTACATGTTCCTCATATTAAAAAAAAAAATCACTATCTGTTCTACAATTTTATTGTGAAAATTATATCTTTTTTTAGTTTTACTCTTCTGTTTTCTATGTCAAGGATCTCATCACCAAGGAAGTTCTTCTTTCCGCTCGGAGTAAAGATGACCTTTATGTCCTTTCAAAGTCTTTTGCCACATCCCTATCGCAAGCTCTTTTGTCCACTAACAGGGCCACTTTTGTCGATATTTGGCGTCGTCGCCTCAGTCACCCCAGTTCCTGTATTCTGAGTCTCTTAGCGTACAATAAAAAGGTTGTTTGTACCTCTCATCATCTTAATTTTCAATGTCAAGCTTGTCCGTTAGGAAAATCTTCTCGTTTTTCCTTAGGACCTACGGGTCATACAACGTCTACTCCTCTTGAACTTATCTTTAGTGATGTTTGGGGCCTTGATCCTATGCTATCGTCTGATGGTTTTTGATATTTTGTCATATTTATGGATGCACATATAAAATTTATTTGGTTTTATCCTATTGCTGTCAAATCAGATGTATTCAATGTGTTTCAACAATTCCAAGTCCTTGTTGAACGTCAATTTTCTTGAAAAATCAAAATTGTTCAAACTAACTAGGGTGGTGAATATTATAAATTAAATTCCTTTTTCAAAACCAATGGTATTCACCATCAATATGTCCACATACTCATTAACAGAATGGTACCGTTGAGCGTCGTCATTGCCATATTGTTGAAACTGGTCTTACTCTTTTAGGCCAATGTAAGGCACCTCTAAAATTCTGAAATTATGCATTTGAAACCTCGGTTTATCTAATTAATCGTATGCCAACCTCGGGTTTAAGTAACAAATCTCACTTTGAATGTTTGTTTCATCAGACGCCTGATTATGCTTTTTTTGTACTTTTGGATGTCTTTGTTTTCCTTTTCTTTGTCCTTACAATGCTCATAAGCTAGACTATCGCTCCACTCCATGTGTGTTCTTAGGCTATAGCTCGTCTCATCTAGGTTATTGTTTTATTAACTTGTCGTCTGATCACATCTACATATCCCGTCATGTTTGATTTCATGAATAGGGTTTTCCGTTCATTGAGTCTGTCCTCCCGCCTACCCCTATCATTCAGTCTGCCCCTGTCTCCAGCCTACTCTCTCTCACCATCTTTCCTTCTTCACCGGTCTCAGCTCCCCTCCCCTTCTCACACCCTTGTTGGTCCCCTCACTATCATCTCCATCTATGTTTCTTTATCATTTTGCAGGTTCAGTAACTAAGGTGCCAGCAGTATCTTTATCGGATTTGCCCCTGCTGCAGTTTCTCCAGCTTCACCGTCAGCATCTTCTTCTCCATCTGGGCACTCTTTTCAGTCCCTGCTCGGTCTGGATTTATGTGTGGATCTCTCCATATATTCTCTTCCACAACAGATCTCCTTTGTTTAGCTTCTGCTCCGCCACCCATTCGGCAACATCCTATGATGCTGCATTCTCAACAACAGAAGACTACCAACATCAGCTCTGCCTCTGCTTTCTCTCCGCCAGTTTCCACTCTACGGGTAATGTCCCTCTCTGTTTTAAGCCTATGAGTTTTAAAGAAGCTAACCAGTACTTGTGTTGGCATACTGCCATGAATGATGAAATTGCAGCCTTACATGTCAATGCTACTTGGTCATTGGTGTCGTTTGATCCATCTATAAACATTGTTGGCTGCCGATGGGTGTAAAAAATCAAGCTCCGAGCCGATGAGGCCATTGACTATTATAATGCTCACTTGGTTGCGCAAGGGTTCACCCAACAGAAAGGTATAGATTATCCAGAAACCTTCAGTCCTGTTGTTAAACCTACTACTATTCGGTTAGTCCTCACGATTGTAGTCTCAAAAAGGTGGCAAATTCGGCAACTTGATGTTCACAATGCTTTTCTCAATGGCTTCCTTCGCGAGGTTGTTTACATGCAACAACCCCCAGGCTTTATCGACTTTGCTTTGCCCACTAATGTATGTCGCCTTCACAAATCACTCTATGGCTTAAAACAGGTATTGCAGGCCTGATACATGCGACTGAGTGATTTCTTCATGACTATTGGTTTTCGGGCTTCCAAAGTTGATACCTCCCTGTTTATTCTGAATGTGCATCATAATGTCTGCTACTTACTTTTCTATGTGGATGACATCTTACTTACCGGTAATAATTATGCATTGCTTCATCGCCTCATTACCTTGCTGAGTTTGGAGTTTAAACTTCGTGATTTAGGTTTTGCACATTATTTTTTAGGGATTGAAGTTGCTCCCACCAGTGTGGGTTTAATGCTCAGTCAACATAAGTATGTCCTTGATATTCTGAGTCATACGGGTATGTCATTGTGTAAACTTGTTGATACACCAGCTTCTATTTCCAAACTTGATATGCAGTCTACTAGGTTGTTTTCGAATTCCACTCGTTTTTGCCAAATTATTAGTGCTCTTCAGTATCTCACCTTTACTCGACCAGACATCTGTTATGCTGTTAACAAGGCATGTCAGTTTATGCATGCTCCTATCAAAGGCTATTAGGCCGCTATTAAGCGTATCCTACGATACTTGAAAGGTACATCCTTCTTTGGTCTCCACCTCACTCGTGACTCTTCTCTGTCTCTCCATGGTTTTATTGATACTGATTAGGCAGACAATATTGATGATCGAAAATCCATGGGTGGTTACATTGTCTTTCTTGGCACCACTCTCATTTCATGGAAATTTAGCAAGCAACGCACTGTTGCTCGCTCCTCCATTGAAGTAGAGTATAAGGCCTTAGATGATGGTATTGCTGAGGTTCTTTGGCTTAGCTATCTTTTGTTAGATTTATGTTTCTCTCCTAGTTTTGCTACCACTATCTGTGTGATAATTTGGGTGCTACTTATTTTGTCTGTTAATCTAATTTTTCATGCTTGTACAAAGCATGTTGAGGTCGATTATCATTTTATTCGTGTTCGAGTGGTTAAGAAGGAGATTCAGATTCCCTTCATCCCCTCCAAAGATCAATTAGCCGATGTTCTTACAAAGCTATTTGCTTCACCTGCTTTTGCATCTCTACGTTCCAAGCTTCATGTGGATGACCCACCCTCAGCTGAGGGGGTGTATTAATAGGAAATATTAATGTTTTCTCTTGTATAGTTCTATCATGTGTAATAGGTTCCACCATAACTTATGTACAATGCCTTACTTATATAAATAGTAGAGGAGCTGCTTTGATTTAGGCACTCACCAAATTATTACAAAGCTCTGCTTTAACTACCCCCATTGCAAAAATAACTATTATTCATACTCTTATTGTAATAGCTTCGATTCATCAATGGCATATCTCTCAACTTGATGTTAAAAATGCCTTCTTGAATGGAGATCTTCAAGAAGAAGTTTATATGGTGCCCCCTCCTAGTGTTTCTCATGACCCTGGGTGTGTTTGTAAGCTTAAAAAAGCATTATATGGTCTCAAATAAGCACCTCGTGCTTGGTTTAAGAAATTCTCTATTGTGATCTCGTCTCTTGGATTTGTTTCTAGTAATCATGATTCTGCTCTTTTTATTAAGTGCACTGATGCAAGTCATATCATTCTATCTTTATATATTGATGACATGATTATTACTGGTGATGATATTGATGGTATTTCAGTTTTGAAGACAAAGTTGGCTAGACAGTTTAAAATGAAGGATTTGGGTTATCTTCGATATTTTCTGGGTATTGAGGTAGCTTCCTCACCAAGATATTATCTTCTTTCTCAGTCAAAATATGTTGTAGATATTCTTGAGCGGGCTAGATTTACTGATAACAAGAATGTAATACTCTCATCGAGGTTAACGCAAGGTGTTCTTCTTTTGATAGTTTACCTTTGACGGATCCTACTTAAACCATACTATTGTTGGGAGCTTGGTATATCTCACCATTACTCGTCCAGATATTGCATATGTTGTTCATATTGTTAGTGAATTTGTTTCTTCTCCTACTATTGTTCATTGGGTAGTTGTTCTTCGTATGTTGCAATATCTTTGAGGTACAGTCTTTCAGAGTGTTTTACTTTCATCCACCTTTTTTTTAGATCTGTGTGCATACTCTGATGCAGATCACAAGTCTATTACCGGTTTCTGTATCTTTCTAGGTGATTCTTTTATTTCTTGGAAGAGCAAGAAACAATCTATTGTTTCTCAATCCTCAACCAAAGCAGAATATCATGCTATGACATCTACTACCAAGAAGATTATTTGGTTATATTGGTTGCTTCATGATATGGAAGTTTTCATTTCTCATCCTACTTCTATGTATTGTGACAACCAGAATTTTATTCAGATTGCTCACAATTTAGTTTTTCATGAGCGAACTAAGCACATTAAGATCGATTATCATCTTACTCGTCATTATTTCAAGCATGAAATCATTACTTTGCCTTTTATTTCTTCTTCCTTGTAGATTTCTTTACCAAATCGCATTCCATCTCTCGTTTTTATTTTCTAGTTGGTAAACGCTCGATGTTTATAGCTGCCGCATCGTGAGTTTGAGGAGAGATGTTAAATAATACATTTATTTTAGTTTTATTTATTAAGGGTAGAATAGTATTTTTAGTTTAACCTATATGTAATCTCTTTGTATTTAGGTTAATTCAAGCACTTTATAATACACAGATTAATGAAAATACAACCTCATTCTCTTTTATATTCATTTTTTTTTTTTGTTAATCTGGATTAATTTAACAATTAAAATACAAGGTGATTATTGTTGAATAAAATATTTTGACATTTTTTTTTCTTTTATATATATATATATATATATATATATATATATATATGTACGTGTGTAATTTGTTACTTCAAAGATAGAGAAAAGAATGAAATGAAGCTTATAAACGAAGAAATATAGGGGAAGTGATATAGAAAGGAGCCAAATCCATCCCCAACGGTAGTGCCTTTAACAGACAAGGGGCGTGCTGCGTTATAAAACGTGAGAGAGCTAGCTTGTTTACTTCTGATTAATGTTCCTGTGGTTTTGGATCCATCGAAAAGACTCTTCTGAAAAGCATGTGGAGAAAAAGCATTTTGCTTCCAATACAATCTAAATTTCAAATCTGCTTATGACGCAGAGTACTCTCCTAATTACGTCCTTGCTACCAATTATATTAATTAATATTCATATAGATAGCATGAAATTTATACATGGAGAGATTCCTCATCAATCTAAGATTCTTGCCGGAATCTTCATTTCTTGATAAAAATCAACATGTATATAGTATATAGTATATAGTATATGGTATATGGTAATTAAGATTTACTAATTATTAATATTGGTACGACTTCTAGCTCAATACTTGGTCTTTAATTACTTTCTTTTCAACATATTAGGACATCAATTGATGTGGGACGTATTGAAGATATGTTTATGGAAAAAAAATAAATAAGTCAAAATTGGCCACGTGTTGTTTGACAAAAAAATATACTTTAGATTTAAATATGCATAAACACCTTCAAATTAATTTTTATTTTGTTATTTTAATTATTTTTTATGTTAATTTTATATTTAAATTATTTTTCTGATTTAGCTTTGGTTCTTATAGATAGATTGGTTTTGAATTAATTCAACATAAAAGTTTAAGCTGTTATATGAGGTCTCAATATATTATTTATATTATTTTCAAACACACCTCCTGCATAGGTTTACACTGTCTTGTGCTTAATTTTTATCAAATAAATAGAAATAGTGAGATTTGAATTCGTGACCGCTTGGTCATTAAGGCTCTGATACCATATTAAAAAAACAAATTCAATCTAAAAAAGTTTAAGCTATTAAGTGAGGTCTCAATATATGATTTATATTATTCTCTAACATATCATAATTTTACTTAATTACCTGTCTATTATTTATGTTTATAACCGTAATTAAACCTTGATAACCTAATTTTTATCTGCTTCATCATCAATTTCTAACAAAATTAAGAATAATGAACATGTTACACACCTAATCCTTCTTATGATGGTCAAATCAATCCCGATTAGTAAACCCTAGTGATTCACTAACATTGACATCTATAAAGTGACAAATAATATTAATTATAATAAAAATTAATTACCAGATTATTTTTGTTTAGAAAATTAGTTAACTGTAACAATCGTTGATGGTTATAGTCACATTTTACATGTTGATGTTAGAGAGGAAGTAGATATGTTCGGTTTTGTTTCGGAAAGCGACAAATTTCGTGATTTGAAGAGGCATTGTTACCATTGCTTTACACGTATGAATATATATCACTCGATTTATTTTATGTGATCCTTTTAATTTATACGTCATTTTTATAATTGAACAGTACCACTCTGGCTAGATTTTTAATTTAATTTTTTTTATTTGAAATCTTGAACTTTTGAGAAAAATGATCGAACTTCGAAACTTATGATGAATTTGGTACTTGAGATAGTTATTTGATCATAATTTTTATTTTTATTTTTGATACTGTAGCATGTGAGCTTTAAGGAGCAGAAGAGCTAGCAGTGTCATACAAACATATAACAACAACGTCTGAGAACCCCACTACGACCCCTCCTACCATACAAGCTATAAAGCTCCCTCTTGAAGCATAAAAACACTTACTTTGACCTCTCTCTCTCTCTCTCTCTCTCTCTCTCTCTCAAGGGAACAAGAAAAGGATACTGGCGAAAAGAAGCAAAAATGGTTACAGAAGAGAAATCCCACAAGTACCCAACAATGCCAGAGGTAGAAATTAATCTCAATTAAGCACAACCAGAAAATCTTCTCCTTGATTTCTTAATAAGTATACTGACGCCAGCACTTGTTATTTTGTTTATCCTTCTTCTTTCCATTAGGTTGTGGAGGAGCTAAAAAGAATGACAGACATAGGCTTCCCTATAGCAGCTTTGAGCTTGGTGGGGTATCTCAAAAACATGATCTTAGTAGTCTGCATGGGAAGACTAGGAAGCTTGGAGCTCGCGGGAGGTGCCTTAGCTATTGGATTCACCAACATCAGTGGCTACTCAGTTCTTTCCGGCCTAGCGATGGGGATGGAGCCTCTATGTAGTCAAGCATTTGGTTCGAGAAATCTACTAGTAGCATCTCATACTCTAAGAAGAACAATTCTTATGTTACTACTTGCTTCAATACCTATTGGCTTGTTATGGGTCAATCTTGAACCCCTCTTGCTTAGCCTCCATCAAGATCCTGACATAACCAGAATCGCAAGTTTATACTGTCGATTTTCCATTCCTGATCTTATTGCTAATAGCCTCCTGCACCCTCTACGAATTTACTTGCGCAGTAAAGGAACTACATGGCCATTAATGTGGTGCACCCTGATCTCCATTGTTCTGCATGTTCCTGTCACCATATTTCTAGCCTTTACTCTTTCTCTTGGAGTCCCTGGAATTGCAATTTCTACTTTTATCACCAATTTTAACACCCTCTTGTTCCTCGTATGCTACATGTATTTATTTAGTCGGGCCACTGAGGAGGAGCCCTCGTCCACACCCCTAATTAGACAACAACCATTTCTATCATCTCCCTCTACTTCACTAAGAAAGGAATGGGGACTCCTACTCCGGCTTGCCATTCCAAGTTGCATAGCTGTTTGTTTAGAATGGTGGTGGTATGAGTTCATGACAATTCTAGCCGGTTACTTGCACAACCCTCAAGCCGCTCTAGCAACATCAGCTATTATAATTCAGACCACATCCCTAATGTACACGTTGCCAACATCACTGAGTGCATCGGTGTCGACTCGGGTGGGCAACGAGCTTGGAGCAGGCAGGCCACAGAAAGCTCGTTTGGCCACGGTGGTTGCAATAGGCCTAGCCTTATTAAGCTCATTGCTTGGTTTGCTATGGACCATCCTAGGGAGAGAAGCGTGGGGGAAAGTTTTTACAAAAGATGATGAGGTTCTCGAGCTAACTATGGTTGTACTGCCCATAATTGGATTATGTGAGCTTGCAAATTGTCCACAAACGACAAGCTGTGGAATTTTAAGAGGGAGTGCTAGGCCCGGCATCGGGGCAGGGATTAACTTTTACTCCTTTTACATGGTGGGTGCACCTGTGGCCATAGGCCTAGCCTTTGTTTGGAAACTAGGGTTTGTGGGTCTATGTTATGGTCTTCTAGCGGCTCAAGTTGTATGTGTGGTCTCAATTTTAACAGTAGTATACAAGACAGATTGGGATAGAGAATCGTTAAAGGCCAAAGAACTGGTTGGCAAGACTGGTGCCTTGGCACATGAACATGCAGACCATATAGCCAAATGTGAAGAAGGAGAAGGGCTAAGTTTCGGGTGAAGAGCAAGAAAAAGATGGAGGCATTTTGGCCGATCGAAGGAACACGAACAAAAAGAACTGCGGCATCAACAGGACTAGAAAAAAAAAAAAGGGTTCAAATAACACTTTTCATCTTCATTATTGCAACTCCATCCATTATTCTAGCAATTCTACTGTACGTGTTTCCTCTGCTTAGCTTTGTCTTTTCTAATTTTTGTCCCTACCAATGACCTTCTTCCGTGTATATATATATACACACACTACTATATTCTTAGTGCTAGAAGGTGGGCTCTTGCGGTTTTTTATATATAGAATAGCTCTTCCCCCAAGCCCCCACCACCCCCCCGGGGCTCTTGTTGTAAAACCCAATTGTTCTTTTCTTCTCAATTGGCTTGCTTGCCGCTACTATTGTAATCGCTAGCCTTTTGTTGTCAGTATTTCTGTAAGCAATTTAGGGCTTGCATGACCTGAGGAATCCTATGTCTTAAATATTGTGTGCCTTCTAGCTAGCTACGTACTTGCTCTATTTTTGTTTTATGGAGGGGCCTCTTGACCATTTTATACTTGCTACTACTGAAATATCTTATCATGAGAAGCAGTCACCTTAATAAGTTAAACTGTGGAGGGTTTTGGCTTAGACAGCTACGTACCTGGATCTTAATCTCATGGATATTATACATCACAGCTTCGTTTAAGCCATTAATTATAAGAATATCTAGATTAATTAAAATGCACTATAATATATATATATATATATATATATATAAACAATCTAATCTTTTAAAAGAACTATAGCAATAATCAATATTCAATTGCTTTTTAAATTGTAAAAAATATCAAATGCATTACAATTAAATGGAAATATATGCATACCAAAAAAAAAAAAAAAGAGTACATATAAATTAACCAATAAACATCTTTTCCAATAGTTTTGCAAATAGATATGATCATAACCAATGTGCTCTCGATAGACATATCTAGAAATAAAATTGATAGAAATGTCTTCAATCATTTAGGCCATCGCCTGATGGCAAAGGTTCTACTTTCACCTAAAACTTAGCTTGTACTCATGTGCGAACATGTGCATGATTGGACAGCCATGGCCATCAATATATATAAACACACACACACACACACACACACACGCTTAAAGAAAGCAAATGGATCATGTGCCAGGCACATGCGACCACCTTATCTTGGTGGAATTTCGCTATCAATGGCTGTCAAAAAAAGGTACTTGAACATCATTATCGAGTGCGATTTACTTTTCAGATTGAAGTTGGATTATCATAGCAGCCCAGCCTATGATCAGATGATAAATCACCCGTATGTCCCATGGTTGATTTGTAATTGGTCCAGCAAGCTGTACTGCCTCGGTCTTCGTACAAGATATCAAAATGGAGACAAATATTGCAAGGAAATATTGCAAAGATTCTGAAATCCGCCCTGTAATTTCTTGAAAAAAGGTTTGAATTCAGAAGGTATTTAAAACTCATTGGATCCTTGTCTTGAATTTCCATCCGTTTGTATGCTCCTTTTTTCCACTCTAAATTAATGTCTTTGAATGCATCTCTTGTGTTCAAAAACCCAATTAACCAATGGAACTCTTAATTAGATTAGCTTGAGAGTTGTTGAACGGGATTTTGTCTTCGCTTTTGCTTTCCCTCTCTAATTAATCTGTCCCGTTTTCTCTTTTTTCAACATTTTGACTCTTTGCCTTGGTCTAATATTTCTGCTAATAAGATTGCATGGAATATTATAATTTTGACGCGAATGATGACCGCAGGACAACCTTCATGGTTGGATTTGTCGGTCCGAATATATAATCACAGAAGACTAACTTCGATCACTTCTTCATTAATCCAAGTGAAATCCTGCTAAATACCTTGAGAAAGTTGGTGTTCTTATTTATTGTTTTTTTTTTAAAAAAAAAAAAGGTTATTGGCAGAAAAGTATGGACTTCTCTGTAGCTAGATAGGCCGGCTAAAAGTATAGCATAGTTTGGATAGGAATATCAGCAAAATTGGAAATGAGAGCTTGAATTTAATTAGGGAACAACCGAGAAAATGCTAATTTGACTCTTGAACAAGATAGTTGGAATAGGGTACGGTGTTGGATTAAAGCAAACAAGCTTTAACGAAAAGTTTCTAAAAATTAAAGATGTTGGAAAAATGGTTTCAAACATGGTTAATGGACTTTTTAAAGCCAGATTGGACGTGAAATTCACCTACATTTTATCTCAAGGCTTTGTTCAAAAGTTTTCTTCCTACTAAAATACCAAACATTGACGAATCTAAAATAATTTATAGGTAAATAAAAAACTAATCTTAGAAAACTTTTACTTAGCAAAAAATTTATAACATAAAATATAATATCTAACATTCAAATATCACAAACATTTCAAGTGATTTATATAGTGAAATTGAAAATTAGGCTCATAGAGTAGCAAAGTTTTTAGAAGGTAAAAACTCTAGGCTATATAAGATTTGGATTTAAACTGCACTTGCGAGCTAGATTCATTTTCATGTATGTTTTAATTGTAAAAATAATTATTTTTTTATCAATCCAGTTTTATGAATAGCATGTTTGATTAGTAAACTTCCTCTACCTGAATATTTTTTAAAGAAGATATCATTTGGTTTTTTAAGGAAAAACTATTAGGTTTTATATTATTTTAAGGGTAGGTTTTTAAAAGTTAAAATAACATGAACTAATTCTAGTAATTAACAAAATTAATTATGCAGCAATTATAGTCTTAAAAACCATAGATAAATAAAGAATTGAGGGAGTTGTTATGTAAGAGATTAGAGCGATAAGAGCAATTTAAAGCACAACTTGATAGGTGCAAAGTGAAGACGAAATGGTCATGAGTATTATTATAGAATGTAACTATATAGGAAATATTATAGTCATATTCTTATGTGGTAATCTCCACCTTTACTATTGTATATTGCCCTACTCATATATATAGAAAGGGTTGGCTAACTATTAGGTTAAGCCTCCTAATTATTTCTCAATTTGGTATCAGAGCCT
>Ga0325403_1003069_pt1 | contig 15092 bp, 7 predicted proteins | sample PopdelMetagenome_19_FD_205665 | JGI IMG/M metagenome (GOLD analysis project Ga0325403, IMG submission 205665) | Populus deltoides microbial communities from Bellville, Georgia, United States - Xylem-PdKOR-R4 | ecosystem: Host-associated > Plants > Phyllosphere > Stem > Wood/Secondary xylem...
GCCATTTCATATATAAGCCGCCGCCTGAATCCGCCACGAGAGCCGCCGAGCTAGTCGGCGATCATCGGCGCTTTCTATTTCATTCCGTTCACTTCTCTCCTTTGTAAGCATCTCCCTTTCTCGTTTATCGATATTCAAATATTGGTTTTAAGGTTATAGTACATTTTCCTACTCTATTCTGATTTATTTATTATTTTCCCTTTTATTTTTAATTTGATTTTTCACTTGAGCACGGTGTGAAAGAAATTAAATCTAATTAAATCGAATCGATATTTTTTTTTTTCATTCATTTAATTACATGTATAAACAAGACACAGGAAAGATATTTGATAAATATCCTATTTAATTATTTCTTAAGCTAGGGTTTCTATTATTATTGTTATGGTTTGAAATCAATGTTTATGTTGATGCCTTGCTAGCTTTTTTCTTGTTGCTTGCAAATTATTTTGATCCAGTAAGAACCTGCAAATATTTTGCTAGTTGCAAAGAGAACATTTCCGTATGGAGGTTTGCAAAATCCTGCTAGTTGTGTTGGAAACTTCTGTAAAGTGTTATTTATTATAGAGGAGTTTAAGCAGTAGAAACTTAGTCGCAGTACTTAAATGGTCGTGGAAAAGTTGGATCTGATTGCTGTTTATGGCCGTGTCTTTTTGTTTTAAGATATAATTTTTTTCTTTCTCATTTTGATGTTAATGGTGGTTTGTGTACCTAGGTATGTTGATGCAGTGCACGTGTATTTTTTCGAGGGCTTCTATCTTTTTTTACTTCCCTTTTAGCTTATAGAAGTCTTCTTTTTGGTCTGTGGCTTATGTGCATTGTTTTGGTTTAACAGGGTATAGTTGGCAATTCATTTGTCCTGATTAAAGATGGGCAGCAAACCAGCTCCATTTTCAGATATTGGCAAAAGAGCCAAAGGTATCTCTTATATAATATGATTACTAGGAACCATTCGGTCATATGTCTTGAGATACTAGATATACTCATGTATGCTAGCACATGCATGTTTTGATTTGTTCATCTGTGTATATGTGTTAATGCTTAATGGTTTAATATGGTGTTTACTGTTGAAATCAAGTTTGATCAATTTTTATGGTAGGATAGAGAAAGGTACCTTTTCTTATTAAACTGTTGAAGTGGAAATTAATTCCAACCTTTATATATATTACCTTAAGTAACACATTACACCATTTGGGCAGAAAATACCATTGACTATGCCTTTGGACTTCAGGTAGCAATCCTGCCTGTAGAATATTTTAGGTATTGATACTATGAAATGTAATACAACTCATGGTACTAAGCACCTTTGTGTGGAGTACGTATGGAGTTCAGATGTATACTGCTTCCATGGTGGAGCTTCATTGTTATGGATATGACAAATGACCTTGTAACATCAATAGAATCATGTCTAAACCCAAAAATTACAGTCAAATGCTTGTCCTGGATGCTCAGATTGTCAGACACTACAAAAGACTTCTCTTGCTACATTCTTTTTCCTTAGTTATAGCAACTTTTCATGTATATTGTCTATCATTGTTAGCTTCTGTGGTAACTGAATTAGGCTTTTCAATTTGGCTATGGATACAAATTCTAATTTCTTGCAAACATTGCTTATCTTATGCAGATCTTCTGACCAAAGATTACAACTATGATCACAAGTTTACCCTGTCAATTCTGAGTTCTACTGGAATGGTACCATTGAATTTTACTTTTCCTTATTTAAGTTGCTAATTTATTTAATTCCTTTCGTAATAACATCTAGCTGTTTAAGGTGGTCGGTCTGGTTATTTTGGATTTTACACCAAAATGCTTTAGCATATGGTTTTACTGAATTAAGAAAGTGAGCTGTTGGGATGGTACCATCTGATTTTACTTGTCATTATCCATGCTGCTAATTTGTTTGGAGCTTTTTGTAATAATATTTAGCTGTATGGGACATGTTTTTCTGGTTTATTTCAGATTTGACACCAAATGCTTTAATATACTGTTTTACTTAACTCTCTTGTTATGGAATTGAGCCATTTTAACTATTCAAATATTTTGCTTGATTCTATTGTATTTTTTATATGTTATTACTGTAATGATTATGCACTTGTGAGGCATCAGTGTGGGATCAATAAGATTCTAGAATATAGTAGTTCTATTGGATAAAGAATAGTTCAGTGGTCCATCTTTGCAGCTCTCTCTTCTTTCTTTTTTTCCTCAAGGCGCTCAAAATGAACTGAATAAATTACTTTACAATGGGAACTTACTTTGCTTTGAAGAGGTTGGTTATACTTCAATTCAAATCCTACATTCCATCTTTTGGTAGTTTGAGCAAAAGTTTTTTTTTTTTAATCATAACTCACCAGGTTCTCCCACCTTGAGACCAATTTTTTCTTCAACATCATTAATGTATTTGCATGTATTGAGAAAAAATCCAGATGAATTTTAAGCACACCAGTCATTGAATGCATCTTTGATTTTTGGAGTATTGAAGATAATTGATGAAAGAAATTAGATGAAGTCTGATTGGGCATGCCAGTGGATTGTGCAGAATTAACTTTTCTCTGTGTTAAATACTTAATGTATTTATAGCATGTGGGCATATAAGGTTGCCATTGTGCTCCTTTTTGTTGGAAAAGGACTTCATTCATGAATAAATTTTGATGTTATTGTTTCTTAAAAAAAGCATTAGAGTTTGAATGATGAGGTTGTGATACTATCTAATTTTATCTTTAAAATGCATGTGCAGGCCTTTACAGCTACAGGTTTGAAGAAGGATGAAGTTTTTGTTGGTGATATAAATACATTGTACAAGAGCAAAAATACTGTTGTGGATGTGAAAGTTGATACCTATTCTAACGTAAGGAGAGAAGTTCTAGTATTGAATCTGAATTTATGGCTTTTCACTCACCCAGCTAAAATTAATTTCTTACTCTTGCTATGGTCTTTTGGACATACTGTCAATGCTCCATTATTTGCATTGAAGTATGCCTTGATACCATGCTAATCTGTTTCTATGTGTTACTCTTTGACAGGTGTCTACCAAAGTGACTGTCAATGACATTTTACCCAGCACTAAAGCAGCATTTAGTTTCAAAATACCTGATCACAAGTCTGGCAAGGTCAGTGCATTTTCAATTGTGAAACAAATAAATAAATAAATTGCATGCTGCATGGAACTGTCAGAGATGCATTTGTTTTGGAACTTATTTGTTCCTTGCAGGAGTCCCAGTATTTTTTGCTTCTTTCAGAATTTGATAATATTGTCATCACTGTATACTATATAGAGCCTTTTCATGTTGCTTAAAATGGAAAGTCTATCTAGTTGTCATTCTTTTGGTCCATAATTGGGTACTGACAGTTTCCTTTTACTTGTTACAAGGAGATGTACCATCCTATTATTTAATGTGATTTGCAACTCAACCCAAAGTTTTAAATAACTAAAGAAGGCATAAAGCTCAATAAAACTAAACAAGCTTTTGCTGCTTGTAAAAGATGGTAATATAAGCAAGTGATTGAACTGATCTATTTAATAATACCCTAATCCAGAGCTGTCAAAGACGAAAGGCACTAAAAGGCGCCAAGCCTGTAAAATGCTCGAGGCACTTGCCCAAATGAACCAGGGCAATATGCTATAGATTAAAAAAATATATATGTATAATAGTATATTATATTATACAAATCTAAAATATATAGCTTCCCAATTAACATTAGATCATTAGAAAATCAAAAGAAAATATAAAATACAATAACATAGTCGTATAAAGTTATATTTTTCACCCTTAAAACAAAATAAGATAGTTTAAAGTAGCAAGTAGCCAAATAGATTAAAAGGCATATTTAAATATCATCATCATTATTCATTAATTTTCAAAAACATCTTCATTCATGATTTCCTGTTTTGTACTTGTGTTGTTGTTCTCTAACCTTGTTCAACGCAAAGTGTGGCTGATATTTCTTGTCAAGTGTCCTTCCTTTACCCTAATCTTTGTTTTGTACAAAAATACCCCCAAGTTGTTTCTTGTGGTAAATTAAAAAATGGACAAATAGGTCCAAAATTAAATCAGTTAAAAGAAGAAGAAAAATCCAACCTAAAAAGAAGTATTTCATCTAGGCACTCGCTTTAACGCCTAATGCCCATTCATAAGGCGCTTGCTTGGGCCACGGTTCATTGAAATTCATCGCTTGAGGCTAATAAAGGCATTGTGGCCTCGCCTCACTTGAAGCGCCTAGGCGAGCTCCTTATCGCCTCTTGACAACGCTGCTAATCAAATAAATAAATGAAACGTAAAATACCCATTGAACTTGGAGCTTCATAATTGCAGCAGATATAATATTTTTATGATTGTTTTCCCCAATAGAATATGGTTAGTACTAGAATTAAACAAGCAATACCTGCTTGTAGAAGAAGTGGGAAAAAGCAAGGATTAAGCTCAGATCTAACAGTATCCTAGTGAAATAATTAAGTGAAAGGTAAAATTCCTGTTGAACTTGGAGATTCATGATTGCAGCTGTTATGATATTTTGTATCATCATTGTCCTCCAATAGTTATGTTATAAATATGAAAAAAGAAATCATAAGGCAAATTCATCATGAAATCAGTAAACCCTTTTTTTGCTCTAATTGATAAGCACTAACCAGAAACACATGTGCACGCGCGCGCGCACACACAAAAAAAAACAAAAAACCTTTAGGCATGCTTTGATGATTCCTATGATCATGCACATGACAATCTTTCAAACTTTGCCAGATGAGGTTTTTCTTGAAATAAGGAAATTAAGCTTTAAAGGTTGGTAATTAAGCAGACATTAAAACACTTGAAATAATGTAAATTAAGTGAGCCATTAACTTGAAAAGGGCCCAAAACATGGTTGGCATGTAAGTTCACTGCCTCCAATGTTCTGAAATGCCAAACAGCAATGATAAGGTTGCAACCTTTTAAACACATGTTTAGCATATTTCAAATCCGAAATTGTGATGATTTTAGTGTTAAAACACTTTTTTAACAACCATGGTTGGTGTGATGCCCAGCAAGGGTTAGATTTTTCAGATAATGTTGCTGAAATAATGCTTTCATTTGAATTTGGAGTGCAAGTTCTTAATATCTATAATAATAATCTGAATGACTTCATCTCTGGGATCCTTCCTTAAAACTTTATGAGATACTATAGAACTGAATTGAGGCAGGCAGATTAGATAACTCTTATGTGGTAATGACTGCTTGCTTGCCTGCTAGTTCTCTTAAAGTAGGATTTTTTGATAGTCTGATTCCTATGAATCTGTAGAAAAAAACCATCTATTATATTCATTTAATGAAGTCTGGAATTCCATGTTTTACTTTATTTGTGGCCATAAGAATGAATTACAAAAGTGAAATATTTGTGGCAATATTTCCTTGCGAGTATATGTAACCTCCTTGCTTTAAATTAACTAGATTTACCTGAAAAGATGAACTAGTGGAAAGAAGCACCAATTTTTTAAAAAAAGTTAATTTGGAATAGGTTTAAGATGTTGGTAGAACATGATAACTAAGAAAATTTCATTAGATTTCATTTTGTTGCAGAAACACTTGCTAATCGTGGATAACCTTAGGAAATGGTTTGCTGAAAATCTGACTTATTCTTGTCTGTTGTGCCTCAGCTGGATGTGCAATACTTTCATCATCATGCAGCCATCGAGTCCAGCATTGGCCTCAATCCAAATCCTCTTTTGGATTTCTCAGCTGCAATTGGAAGCAGTAATCTTAGTTTGGGCGGTGAAGTTGGATTTGATACAGCTTCCTCTTCGTTTATCAAGTATAATGCTGGGATTGGCTTGAACAAGCCAGATTTCTCTGCTGCACTTTTACTGTAAGCATACAGGAAGCTTGATATCTCTGTATAAAAGAGTATTTATTCTTTCTCCTGTTTTAATATTTTATATGTTGTGCCTTTTTGTCTTAAAAGGTATTTGCATTTTTGTAAAATTTGCCAAATTGTTATTTGCTAAGAAATATGGACACCTAATTAGCTGTGAGCATTTCTGGATACGTCAGATCCTGCATGGCCTGCATGGTACTTGTGACATGTGAGAGTGAACAGAGTGCTTAACACTATGTTAAACAAGTCAGAGTGGTGCCTAGCTGTTTCGTATTTTCACTTTTTAGATTGGCACTTCTGTTTTTTTAGGCTCATATCCGCAGGCTGTTTTTTTCAATGCCTTTCAATATTTGTTACCCATGCAAAAAAGTTTTTGTTTCCGCTGCCAAGCTGAGTAATCTCCATATAAAGACAATGAATATTCTTAAAATGCAGCAGTTACTGTTTTTAGTTGTTTTTGTAGTATCTCAGGTACTTGTTCTTTTTCAGTATATATTCTTGTGGTAGTCTTTTTAAGTCATTAAATTAACATTATGAAAATGTCTTGAGGACTTTAAGTTTTTACATGCAAACCTTGTGCAGGTTGATCCTGAAAGCAAGAATTATAATGCATTAGATTACTGAATCAGAGCTGAATGGGACCGTAGGTTATATTAGTCCTGACTAAGTGTTAAACATTCTGTTGATATTCATGCAACTGGAGACTTGTAGTCATGATGAGTAATCACTTTCTATTCACCGTATCTTTATTAAATGCATCCCTGGTTTTCAAAACATTTATGGTGCTTGAACGATAAACATTTGTTCCATAAAATCCTCTTTCACATGGATTCTGACTTGATTCTAAGTGAGTTCAATGAGATCTTGGAAATCATAACTCATCAGAAGCAGCTAATTATGCTTCATAGGTATTAGGGGTTATTATTGGTATTTTCATTTTAAATATGCATCACTTGTTTGTGTTTCTTTGTATTGATAATGATTGCTATTTGTTGGTTTAAAGTTCTGCATTGAGTCACCTTTAAATTGGAACTCATCTTTGCTATGTAGGACGGACAAAGGACAAACTCTCAAGGCATCTTATGTTCATTCAGTGAATCCCTTCCATTCAGTTGCTGCTGAAATGACTCACAGGTTTTCCTCCCTTGAAAACAGTTTTACCATTGGAAGTTCTCATGCAGTGGATCCATTTACAGTGGTAAAAACACGATTCTCTGATAATGGCAAGGCTGCAATGCTATACCAACATGAATGGAGACCCAAGTCGCTGATAACCTTTTCAGCTGAGCATGACTCGAAGGCCACCCATGCAGCATACCCAAAGTATGGTATTGCTCTCGCTCTGAAGCCATGAATGTGAAATCACTTTCTATTCTGCTCAGCCACTTGAATTCAAGAACACTTGTATCGTTTTATATTTTTTTCCCTGAGCCCAAGGAAGGTTAAGTTCTTTCCACAACATATTGGTAAACCAAAAGATAAGTCAATGATGAAAGGTTCTCAAGTAGTGCTTGGGAGATTGATTGAACCCAATTTTGATAAACTGTTGAAAAAATCACGAGATCATAATACCATTTTTTGCAGTTGAATTTCCAATGCTATAGTGCACGGGATGCATCATCTCCCTGGATATTTCAACTTTATGATGTCTAATGGAAATTGGAATATATGTTTTTTTCCTTTTTGGCCGGTTGATTCACTGCCTTAATAGTTACTGGTTTGTCTGTGTTGTCTTTGTATTCTTTATCGGTAAGCATGTATGCGTATGATTGCCTTAATTCTTACTATCTAGTCTTTCCTCTACCTGATCTGGAAGAGGACTAGGTAGCTGCATGATTTGGATCCTTCCCTTCTCTGGTCTTGTAGAGACCAGGCGTTTGCTTAAATCGCTTGAATGGAAATCGAAAACAAGACACTCTTCATCAGTATTTGAAATGTACTTTCGATAACTGGGGTTTAAAGTTAATTTAAATTATGCAAATTCGAATTTTCACTAACCACCAGTACATACGTGATTTATTTGGAATCTCTGGCGGCTTAATGCACAATTTATCGAAGCACCTATAATCTCAGTCTCTGCTAAGCTTTGCTGCTGGAATCAGTCCAAGGTGTGCAGTTAGGAGACAGGAATTCTGTGGCCATTTTTTTGCATAAAATAAATAGTACTGGTCATGGGAATCTCCAATTTAAGAATAAAAATAAAGTTTCAAGCAGACGGATAATGTGGATAGGTGCTGGTAAAACATAAAATCCCTTTTCTTCATTTGGTTTTTAGTTGCCAACATTTTTGCAATGGGTTTTTGTATAAGTCATCCAATGAAGCTATGATTTTAGACTTAGTGGAGTGGCTAAACTTGACCATTAGTCCATGATTCTTCATGCAAAACAAGTCTGTTGTTTTGATAGGGGCTTTCCATATATGGTAGGAGAATAATGTGAGAAGTACTAGAAAAATGTGTGGAGAGGGGAGCACAAATAAGAAAAAGGCTCAAGCTTGGTTTGCTATGGTTTTATGTTTGGAGTCTTGCGATAACTTTGTTTTTGTGTTGTGTTTTTCTTGTTTATCCTTAATTTATCTTGTGGTCTAAAATATTTATAGATCTTGATTATATCAACTTACCTTGTGGAGCGTGGTGTTGCAGGTATTTCAAGTGAGTGTAGTAATAATAGAGAGAGATCTTGTTCAAGTATGATTGGTAAAGAGGTTGATGCTCATCATTAATTATGATGCCAAGCTTTCCATGGATGCAATCTTAGGCTAGTGAAGTGACTAGCTTGACCACTGGTCTAAGATCTTTTCTGCAAAACAAGTTTCCTGTTAGAACAAAGATCCTCTGACGGTTAAGTCAGTAAATATAGAAGGAGAGAAGAATATGGAGTAGGAAAATAATGTGAGGAGCAGTAGAAAAATGAGTGGAGAGGGGAGCAGGAGTAAGGAAGTGGCACTGGCCTGGTTTGCTCTGCTTTATATTTTGAGTCCTCTAAGGACTTTGTTCTTGTGTTGTGTTCTTATTACTTATCCTTAACTTACCTGATGATCCAAGGTATTTATAGACCCCGATCACATCAGCTTACCTTATGGCATGTGGATAGTAGTGTTACAGGTACCTCGGGTGAAAGAAGTAAAGATGGCGATGTTGTTTGGGCCTCCTTGACTTTTAGAGAATTTGCACCTGGCATGACGGTCAAGGAATTACTTCTTGTTTGGGCATGGCCTAACTGTTAAGCCAAGGAAAAAGAATTATTTGTTTATCATTTAGGTTATGGCCCAAAAAATAAGTAAAGAATTGCTTGTTTGTCATATGGGTTGTGGCCCAATTATTTGATTGTTGTTCGGGGCATGACTCAAACGACAAGCAAATATTTTTTTTATATAATTTCTTGACACAATCATTTTCCCCATCAAGTCTTTTATACTATCATGTTTTACTTTTTCATGGTTTTTGCTAACATGTCTACTCGTCGCTTTTGTTAATGTGCCTGCAAAAGAAATGAGGGTTTGATGAGTTTGTTTCTCTTAAAGTAGAGAACATTATTATTTAGAAACTAGAGAATGCTTTATGATTGTGAAAATAGTGTCAAAGTATTGTGTAAGGAGATTCTCGTGGATATTGATATTTTTATTAAACACATGGAGATTTCAGTAGAGACACGTAAATCCATTTGAAGACATGGGGAATTCATTTGGAGACATGTAAATCTCATCACATAAACTTTATTGGAGACATAAAGACCCGTTTGAAGACATAGACAATTCAATGGAGATCTTGCCATGAAGATTTCATTGGAGACATGGAGACCCATTTAAAGACATGCCTATTTTGGAGACATGGAAAAACACTATTGCTTTTATTTGTAAAGCTTAAAAGATAATAGTGATATAATTTTAAAAAATTATTTGATCTCAAGTGGTGCATTGTGAGGATCTTTCTTTACTTATTCGGATTGTATTTATTTCCTTACAAATTAATGGAGACATCTCATAAAGATCAATATTTCTATCTTCTTTTTCAAGACATGACATTCCTCTATATCATGGTTGTGGTCTTTGTGAAATTGACTAAACTTGTTAGAGTAGTTTATGTTCGCATTACTTTTCAAAGGAAAAAAGGATATTGCACAAATTATTTTCTCTTAATAGCAATCAATACCTCAGCATGTATAGTGGTAAGAGGTATGGTTAAGAACTCAACGATGTTAGGCGATCATAAATAGATCCCCTGGTGCTCTTTTTAGATGCCTTGATAGGGTATTGATGGCATTTAAGATATTATTATTTAGAAACATGAGTGTCCATGTTTGGTCACATTTTTGTCTTCTACCCAAATATGGTTCTCTATTGTCTATTTCACATCGAGGTGAGTTTTGTTAGGAAAAGTGTATATCCATTCCCTAAAAGAATAGTTGTGTGCTTTATTGATCAAGATTTTATAGGTAATAATTGAGTAAATTCTCCATGTTGAGCATTTCCCTGTTAAACCTTTAGAAATATGCTATGATGTTCTCATCTTCTTGTTGTGTGATGCCAAAGAGCCCAATCCTACATTTTTAGTTGGTTTACTTGTGTTGAAATAAAAGATAATCTTAACATAAAGATCATGAAGGTCAATGATAAAGTCAAACTCAAGATTGTGATACCACACCCGAGTATATCTAAGGAATATTAAAGGGAGGATTTTGTACATTATATCACTCTTTTGCTTTACAAGCTCTAAGATGCTTCTCACATTTTGTATATACACTCTAAGATTTGTAAGACCATCATAGCCTGTCCAAGTTAGCCTTCACAAAGATACAATTTTTCAATAGATAAGTGTGTATAACTCGATGACAAATTAGAGAGTCTCTCACTTGGTGGGAATAATGTTCATTTTTAGAAGCTCAAGCAATCATTAATCTCATTTTGTGTTAGGCTATTTTTTCAACAAGGAGCATACAAGTGAGATTCAGAAGAAGATTGATGGTGGTAGTCACTCATGTGAATAAGGATTTTTTAGGAATGCTCCTCATGATAGGAATAACTTCTTCAAATAGTTAAAGTATAAGCATTTTCATGCCTAATTTGCACTTATTTACGCCTTGTTTCCTTAAAAAATTAGAGTTATCTATGCAAACCTAGTGATGCATGCAATGGAGCTACGTGTTGTATTTCTCATTAAAAGAACGAAAGAGTATGAAGTTGTTTTTGTATTTTAGAAAAACATTGTTAAGAACTCTCACTTTATGAGAGAGTTGTTGGATATCTAAAGTCTTTATAGAAGAGAGGTTAATCACTCTCTCGTGACTCAGATTAGCTATGGAAAGACATTTTGAGTAATAGGGTGAAAAGGGAATGGATTAGCTTTTGTTTAAATTTCCATAGACGATGTCACTAATGAAGTCATTAAAACTTCATACTAGAATGGGCTTTCTATGACTATTATCTTAGGCTAGTAGAGTGATCGGGCTTGATTGTTGGTCCAATAGCTTTCCTGTAAAAAAAATTCTTTATCAAAACAAGGGACCCTCTAATCTTTAAATCAACAAATATAGAAGAAGAGTAGTATGTGGAGAAAGAAAATAATGTGAGGAGTAGTAGTAGAAAATAATTGCGTAGAGAGGGGAGTAGGAGCAAAGAAGTGGTTATGGTATGGTTTGCTTTGTTTTATATTTGAAGTTATGTGAGGACTTTGTTCTTATGTGTGTTCTTAATGCTTATCTTGAACTTACTTGGTGACACGATGTATTTATAGATCTTGATTGTGTCACTTTACCTTGTAGATCATAAAGCTTGGTGTTGCAAGTATCTCGGGTGAGTGGATTAATAATGAAGAGTGACCTCAAAGTGAGTGGAGAAAAATTTAAGCATCATTAATTGAGAGATTAGTGCTCATCATTCCTAACTCTCATGAGGAAAGTTGGTGCGCTCCATTAAGGGGAAGGATAATAAGCATTATTCTGAAAAGGTTAAAGACTAATATATGTCAGTAGGTGGTGTGAAACGCCTTGCATTATGAAAACTGAAAAAATAATTTGAGATTTGTTCCTAACAAGGTATTGGACAACTTATGTTGTGAGTTATTCAAGTAAGGTTGGATGTGCCTCTCTGACATCTAAAAAATTTGTACCTTGCATGTTAGTTAACGAATTGCTTGATTTCCATATGGGTCCTAAACGACAAGCAATTCTTGTTTAGTTCATGGCCTAAATGACAAGCAATTCTCATTTGGATTTTGGTGTAAATGAAAAACAAATAATAGTTATTTGTTATTTAGATCATGGTCCAAGTAACAAGCCATATATTTTTTTATATAGTTTCTTGGAACCATCAACATTATTGTCTTATATCATTATCTTTTCCATTATTACTAAAAAGAAATTATGGATTTTTATTTATTGTGAAATGTTTTTGATAATAATTCTAAATAAATTTCACAAAAACTATACATTTATTTGAATGTCTTTAAAACCTCACTTTAGTTTTTATTCCCTTAAATATTTTATTTTTCTAACTAAAATGAAAAGGAAAATAAGAAAAAAAATACAAGTTGTTAATTCAAAAATAAAATTATAGAAAAAAATACATTTTGTTAATTCAAGAAAATTAAATTATGAAAGATTTTGTTATAGCTAAAATAGTAATAGTAAAAACTAGTTTTATACCCATACTTCACAACTGGAATGATGACACTAGGAAAGAGTTTTGTTACTCCTTTTACATATGCAATCACAAAAGCCAACCATAGATGTTTCTTTTTTGCATGTAGAAAAATCAAACATATCATTCATTTATTGCTTCTAATACACCTCACTATGGATTTAAACATATTTATTAGGCTAGTCACCAATATATAGGCTGCTACTAGCTATTATTAATTATTTCTATCACATAATATCCAATATCTAACCTAAAATGTTAATATTCCATTCTATTTTCTAGATTCTAAGTCTACAAAAACCATTAAAATTCATCTTAGAAATATGAACTTACGAATTAGATAAGTGCTAGCTTCCCAATGTCTTTTGTATAATTCAAACATTCATATTTGAACAAACTCAAATTCCAACAATATTTTCAAAATAACCAAATGACTATATTGTCTAATTTTAAAACATTGCAAATGATTCTGTCACATTATTTGATTTTTTATGACACTTCAATTGGAGAACAAAACCTATACTATTATTAGAGAAGTGTTAAAGAAAAACACTTAATACTTGAACACAACAATTAAATATTTTATAATTTTACAAAAAATTGTAGATGCACAACCGTACCTCAATATCCACCAAACCAAGACTTCTTATGTTTCAACTTTAACTACAACTCAAGATTCTTGTGTTGCACCTTATAAAACACCATTAAACACAAAACATCATTCGAACATTGTTAACTTTTTTTTTTCACAACCAAATAAAAACAACTCATTATCAATATGTAACAATTGATTTTGACCTCACATTTCTATCACTTTTTCTACTCTTTTTTTAAATAGAAAATAAATACAAAATTTTTCATGAAAATACATTCTTGACACAATTTGATCATTTCTAAACCATTTCATGATTTTTAATTTTTTTTGTTTATCATTTTCATGTTAATAAATTTTCAAAGGTTGGGATATAAAAAAAATCATAAGAACAAAAAACAAAAAATAGCATTCTTCTCCTTATCATATCCACAAAAAATATGAAACCCTTCTCTTCGCTCTCTCAAGTTTTTTTTTCTTTTTCACATTCAAAAACAAATATATTCATTGCAATTCTATTTGAACCCGAGAGAAATTCTCTTCATGAAAATCCTAGCTAAGATCACACTCTACACTTGGGGTAAATAGAGGATTAGCATCAATTTTTTTGTTAAATTTAAAATTTTGATGAAATATCCTATTTATAGGGATTAACATCAAAATTTTTATTAAAAATTAAAAAAAAAAGATCAAATCTCCGATTTTAAAGATTAACATCATTTTTCGATGAGTCTCTTATTTTTAGAAACCAACGTCAAGTTTTAAATAAATCATGAATAAGGTCTGAATTTTATAGCATATAACAATTTAGAAAAACACAAGCAACAATAACCTTTTATTTGAAAGGATGTGGTGAGAGTGATATCTATTTTTTTCTTAAGTATAACTAACACAATACTTAAATCTCTAAAAACAAAAACAAAACTAGTGTCAATTTTAGGATCCTTAGTTTTCTTTAATTATTAAGTGGCGACTCCAACTATTTTATTTTCTCCCTCACATTTTAAATCATCATCACCGTGTCCTTCATGGTATGATAAAAATAAAAATAAAATCAATCAAATTCTAAAATGTCTTTCCTCTCCATTTCCTTTTTTTTTTGTCTTAGCTACCAAACTAATTCCATTAAAAACTTTTCTTCTCCAACCAAGCATCAATACCACCTAAAAATAGAAAGAAAAAAAAAACCAATACCATTCCAATTGATTCTCCATGCTCATTACAATCATGCTTGCATAAACACAACAAGAACATTTACACTAACATTTCAAAATTATTTCAATAAAAAATCATTTTTCAAAAAAGAAAAAGAAAAAAGAAAAATTTGAGTGATGGAGTTGACCTATCAATTTAACATAGAGATGCAAACTAAGCTCACAAAACAAATCATACATATGTCCCAAATCAACCAATACCTATCCTTTATACATATAAAAATTAAAAAAGGATAAAAAAATTAAGTCTTGACAGGTAGAGAAGTGTGCGCGCGCGTGTATGCAGGGTTTTTTGTTGATTTCATTGTGGCCCCACAACTTCTTTCCTCTACCTTTGAAGATTGTTCCATATCCACAATAGTTTATAAGAGTTGGAGCTGACATCTTTTCAAGTCAATGCAAAAGTTTATACTTCTAGTTTATGAATGGAGAACCAATATGCTATAACATAGTAAGCCAATTATGATATACATGTTCTCACAAATCTTGAAAAAAAAAATGATGAATAGACAAACTTACCACCAAAAGCTTATCTTGGTTGTGGATGTTTGCACTTATAAAGGTGAACCAATAAAGATAATGGTGCATGAATTACACATAAATAAGACACAAAACAATGAATATAATAATAACAATAGTAAACTTCATTGTCTATATAAGAATAATTACCATAAAATACTTCTTATCATCCTCTAAAAAACACTTTAAATGGTAAATTTAGATACTAAAAAAAAGATATTAGATATCAAGATGGAGAGAAAGGATATCTTTTCCTTTTTGTGTCCCTTGCTAGTAAAAAAAAAAAAAA
>Ga0325403_1003075_pt1 | contig 15088 bp, 8 predicted proteins | sample PopdelMetagenome_19_FD_205665 | JGI IMG/M metagenome (GOLD analysis project Ga0325403, IMG submission 205665) | Populus deltoides microbial communities from Bellville, Georgia, United States - Xylem-PdKOR-R4 | ecosystem: Host-associated > Plants > Phyllosphere > Stem > Wood/Secondary xylem...
AATCCGTAATGTGCAGAAAGAACACCACATCTTAGTGCGTGCTTTTGATGGATGAAGATGAAATAGGTCACCTGTCGTGGATGTGGAGACCATGTGTTGTTTTCTCAGTGATGTAAAATGTGCAACTCTTTATCACTATTTTTGTGGGGGGGAAAGCTGAAAATATTGTAGTTTTCTAAATGGCACACTAGAGAACCTTTCTGGCATGAATGGACAAAAATCTTGGGAGACTATCAAAGATATAATATATATATATATATATATATATATATATATATGATTGTACGCTTTATAATCACAATATGGCTGTGTGGGTCAAATGGTTCCTATGGCATCATTACCCTGACATGAAATGGATAACAAAGAAACTCAACTTGAGATTTCGATAAATATTCTATCTAATGAAGTCCCGTAAAATTCAAATAGATTAAAAATAAGATTTATATATTAAATAATTAGTTAATTTTTAGTTTTAATATATTTTTTAGTAAAAATAACTAATAATTTATACCTGGTGTTTGGTAGTTAAAGTGACTACTGATACCTATAAAAAATCTCATTTTGTAGATTTGAAGTCTCTCATATATATATTTTTTTAGAAAAAAAATACAATAATATTCTAAAAGATAGACTCTGAAAATATATATGCTAAAAAATATTGAGAATGAAAAAATTATGAACTTGAAACTTGAAGGATTCATAAGGTATTTACAGCCCATAAATTTAATCTTTTTGTGGGGAGGAGGAGCTAAATTATAATTTTACTCTTATGATATTTTAAGTTGTATTTTACTTAAAATAATACATATTAGATCAATATAAAATACTAAAAGATTTGCATAGGGGTCCTGAAAAAATACTAAGAGATCCATGTAAGGTCTTGAAAAAATCTCAAGGAAGTGTTTGGCTCAGGCACTTGTCTCGAGCCCATGTGGAGTGTTGGGGTGCATGTTAAGTAAGGCATTGGGCGTGCGCCAAAAACCCAAAAATAATTGGGCTAAAGCATTACATTTGGACCTAATAAGTGCTGGGGTACTCCCAATACCCAAAATTAACTAGGTCCACGTATAACCAATAATTAATGGATGCTGGCGCGCCTAACACCACAATTAATTGAAAGGGGGTGTTAGGTGTGCACCCAGCACCCAGAACTAATTGGGTTTAGGCATAGTGCCGAACCCAATTAATTCAAGTAATGGTCTAGGCCCGTTTCACTTGGCAAAGGTTTTTGAGTTTATTAAATCTAAGTTTATCAGTAACTCTTCAAGTATTTGTGATATTCAAATCTTTATGATATTGATACACAAAGACTTGTAAAAATACTTAGCCATGACAAGTTCATTGAATTTTCTTCATTAAGAAAAGGGATAGAAACCCTGAGTAATAAATCGAAAAGCCCATGTGTAGGGACATGCACTATGGTTGAAAAAAAAATTCGAAGTACATATATAGAGAGAAACCATGGAGGAATCCATCCGTAAAAAATTTTTATAAGAGGTGGAGAAATCCATGAAAAAAAAGCTTGTAATAAAAATTTCTAAGTGGTTGGAAGAAACAATGAGGGTGGAGAACCCATATTTTTTCTCTTTATTGTAATCCATGATTTGCCATGAATAGTTAGTTCAACATAACTACTTTTTAAAAATGAGGTGGTCGGAGAAGTTCGATTTTAAGTTTGTTTTTTTCCTATCTTATAAATTGGAAGGGAAGGAATGGTAATGTAAAGTACAAAACTATGTAATAAAAAGATTAAACGATGTCCATTTTCTTTTAAGATTAAACTATGTAAAGTACAAAACTATGTAAGAAAAGATTAAACGGTGCAAAACCATCATGATTTTTTAATGTTCATTTTCTTTTAAGGTTTTGAAATTGTTTTTCCTGGATGGCATGCTAATGTATTCATGAATGCTAAGAGTAGTAGCCAATGTGATCTCGTGTAATATTTTTTAAAATTTATTTTTATTTAATTATATAAACATTAAAATATATATTCATAAAAAACAATGATTAAAATTTTAAGTTAAAATTATATTTTCTCACGAGTAACATGCATGGTTTATGAAATAAAAACCAATGACAATTAAATACTTGTTAGATTCTAATAACTTGAATAAAAAAGGATAGAAAATATTTATCTTTATCTTTAATAAAAAACTCAATTTCCTTATTCATGTATTTCTTGTTCTTTTTTTTAACGAGAATTTGTTTTTATTAAAAGCATTGTTTTTAAAATAAAAAGTATTATAATCATGGAAGGAATCTCAATGAAAAAATATAAAAATCATGAATAGATTACTTCAAGGCAACTATATTAATAAGTCTAAGAATAATAAATCTAAAAATTATATTAAAAAAATTTACAATAAAAAATAATAAAATAGGTATTCTATTCTTATTGAATATCAATGAGAACAAAAAATTAAAAAAAAAAAGTATGCATATTAGAATAATATATAATTATTTGTCAGTTAAATGTTAACATAACCATAAAAAGTTGCAATGATTGTGCATAATTGTTTAAACATTGTTTTAATAAGTTTATTTAAAGATAATTTTATTATAAAGGACAAGCTTGGAAGAGATTACCATAGTCTACCAGTAGAGAAAAATGGAAGAGATGATGACGAAATGATCCTTTGGTTTCTATAAGACCGGAAATTTTCTGTGGATGAAGCTATTTCAAAATTGACCAAAGCCACTGTACCCTAACTGTCACAATTTTTGTTCTTTCAACTGTAATATATGTTGGAAGGTTTTGAATTTGCTACCATTGAATGATTTGATTCGTGGAAATGTGCAAGTGAAAGCATAAAAAAAACAGCCACAGAGCTGTATTTGCTCCACGTACAGTTTTGTGTGAGCTTTTTGGATTTCGTGTGGTTTTCCTTCTACACTTGCTAGAAATGGCGTGAAGAATTTAAAGTGTCGGAACTGTCTGAAGAGCCAGTGAAAAGTATAGCAACACTGGAAAATCCTATGTGCATGATTCTCTTGATGTGTATGGAAGGCCAGTGCTTGTAGTGGTGGCATCCAAGCACTTTCCTGCTGTAAGTTCTTAAGTTCAATGAAACCTTCGTCCATTACAAAACTAACAGTTTTCACATGATGAACAGTGTTACTTAATCATCCCTACAGTCAATGAAAGATAACAATAAGTTATAATTTCTTTGCATGTATGTGGAGTATCGCAAAATCTAGAATGTCATGGATATATTTCCCCTGCCTTTTGTTTTAGAAGGCATAAGTGAAAATATTGACCTCATGAACAGAGCAATTTTGGAAACTAATAGATTACAGGGAACATCTCTACGACAGAGTTTTTGATAGGATATGTTTGCAGGTCCTTGGAAAGGGCCAGCTTTTCCTACCCCTTGAGAATGAGAAGCTGTGTGTTTTTCTAACTGAGAAGATCACTGCAAAAGCACCCAGCTGGGAAAGAACAAATATTAGGAGTACTTGATCTCCGAGGATTCAGTACTGAGAACACAGATTTTAAGTTCTTGACCTTTCTGGAAATTCTCACAATCAGCTGATGATTTCTTATGACTAGTTGGAACTTCATAAATGTGATTGTCTGTTGCTGCTCTGGCCATTAACCTGTTTCTTTTATTGTGCTGGTGAAAACTACAAAACTAGGTGATGATTTACAATTTGTCGACTTTGCAAACATTTAAGGTCTGCATGGCAACTAAAAGATATTAGGGAATGGAAGAGAAACTATACTGAGGAAAAGAAGGGTAAAGAAAAGAAGGGAAATCAAATTTCTTTTGTTTTGTTCAAGAGAAGTGAGCAGAATGAAGTTTTCTTTGTTTGGATATATGAATGGAAAAGAAAGAAAAACAATTTTTTTAGAGGATACAATGAGTAAAATTCTGTCAATCTTTTCATTTCCTTAGCTTTCCTCCCAGTTTGGGCTGAAAACGAAGTAATTCTCTTGCACAAGTTTGGGTTCTACGGGATCAACACAATTTCAGTCATCTTTGCACAGCCCTAAAAAGCCAATTCTTTCACGCCTCCAGCAACAGAATAATTATCATTCTCCTCAGCTAGATCAGCTACCGCACCAGACCCATCTCAGCCGCCACAAACACAGTTCACCCTCCCAACAGCCAACGGCAACCAGCAGCAAATCAGGTCGCATCCTTGCACAATAGAGCTGTATGAGTACGGCTGCAAGTAACAGCAACATGGATTCACTGCAGGCTTTCAAGGCAAATTAATCAACCCCTACCATGTCACCAACCACATCAGCCCATTACTACCACATCAGCCGGTGAAGCCATGTCAGCTCCATGTCAACCAGTGAAGCCACATCATCACCACATCAGTCAAGGGCTGCCACCTCAGCTGCCACGTTGTCAGTTTCTGCCACCTCAGCTGCCATGACCATGTCTGCCATATCACTGTCTTCGCCACATCATTGACATCAAATTCCCACATACTCCAGCATTCTAATTAGTAAATAACTCTACCTTTTTTGTTGTTAAATTTTACTTTTTTAGTTTTTCATTGTTATTAATATTATTTTTTTACCTAAAAAATTCAAAAAAAAAACATCTTACCTTAAATTTTTATCTGTCAATTTTGCTATCCAATCTTTTTTTATCATTGATATTTATTATCATATCCTCTTTGATAATTGTGAGTTCTTGCCTTGATATTGTGTTCGATTAATCATTTACACTTAAAAATCTAGCATTACATACTTAAAATTTTATTGGTGTATTTATTCTTTATTAATCTCCACATTAAAAAAAATATATCTTTATTTTTGTATTGTAATTTCACTTGCAAAAACCATTTGTGATCTCAATTTCATTTATAAGTTAGTGTTACATGCATTTGTGTCATAATCATCTAGTGTCCATACTTAAGTTGACATTTATTGTAGACCCAACACTTAGTGATACTCTTATGACCATTTAAAAGGTACTCCAAACTTAGAAATCCTGTAGATCATCAATCCATGTCTCCTCACCCTAAAATGCTTGATTCAGCTGAGTCTTTTGCATGTAGAATTCATAATTTGCATATTGAGATCATAAAACAAATTCAAGCAAGTAATAAACAATATAAATTTCGAGCTGATTTACATAAGTATTATAATGCACTTAATGTTGGAGATTATTTCATGATACAAATTAGACATGAATGGTGTCCTTTGGAACCCCGTTATAAATTGCAAGTGAGTAGTTGTCACAGCCTAAAAAAACATAATTATTTAAAAGTGTAAAATTTTATGCGGTATAATTTTATTTTTTTTACTAAAAATCTGGCAAAGTTTTCCTTGTAACGGGACCATATCAAGTTATCGACATCTTCATTCTTGACACAACTCATATCATAATCAAGGTCCAATCATCTTGGACCTCTTCCCAAACAACGCATCACAAAAAAAAAAAACAGGTATTGTCCGATAATCAAGATGCAATCAATAATAATAATAAAATAAACAAAATAAAATAAACTTTTTTAAGGTTTACTTAACTTGCATAATCAAATAATTAAAAAAAACAATAAAAACTTTGATTATGAATGTAACACCCTCATTATTTTATCATTCCAACATTTCTAATCATATGAGCAATCATGATAGAATGCAAATACTTAATTTAACATAAAAATATTCTTAAGTATGACATACACATTAATTACATATAAAAGTTTTGTTTTACAAATATAAAGGTTCATTCAACCTCTTTTACATCATTCATAATTCTCAAATACATGTTGATCAATATAAATACACATAAGTAGCATATATTCAAGCAGAATCTATTCTACTGCTGCGAGGGTCTTGAAGATAAGATTAACATTTTATCAACATAATTATTAATAAATGCAATGTATCATTTCACTACAACCATGTAAATATATTTTTTTCTATATATTTTATTATGAATCATTAATATCTTACACCTCCATATTCATCCAATTAAATTACAATCTTAGCCGTTTCACGGGGGTACTGTTCCCTCATTAGGGATATTAACTCATTCGCTCAAATATCGGACACTAGTTTATCCATCCAATTACCGGCACTTAAAAAAAATTCAAGATGTTGGATACCTACCTGCTGGTGATGCTCGACTAGTAACTCCCTACTGTTGTTTGGAGCCTCCAACCTCTCCTGTTTCATTTGAAAGACCTTATGATTTTAATATTTCATCACCCAATAATTTTCTTAAAACTTCATCACATAGTAAGATTTTCGATTAACATAATTTTAATATTCGAAACTATTGTGATTATTCTAACATAGTTTCATGTACTTTAATAACTCCACAAATAATTTATACATGCTATATCCACCTAAACTTTTAATTCACCATAATTATAAGGGAATCTTTTATCATTATAAGACTTTTCCCAACAATTAAAGGAAATTTAATTTCTTTACACCTAATTCAACACATCATTTTATTTTATTTTTCTTCCACTATTTAAATACAATTCATTAATTTCTTCAAGCTTGAAATTTTATTTCTTATATTTTCCATGGCCAAATTCACCTTTCTAAGAGTTCTATAATCACACATAACAACAACTAAGCATCCATATATGGAATTTCACTAATCAATACAATAAGATCATGTTTACTTATAACATAACAAGGAATCAATAGCAAACCCAAGATGGAAATCATTTTTTATCCCCCTCCTTATTTTCTCTTCTTTTTTTTTACACATTCTTCAATCACCAAATACTCAATTATCATAATTAAATATAATTTTTTTGTTATTAATTCAACAACCTAATCACCCCAAAAATCAATCCTTGGCCGAAATTCCCATTACTAAAAGGAAGAAATACATTTTTTTTTCAAATTAACCTAATTAATGATGAGCCCAAACATTTATTCCCTTAATAAACATGTAATTAACATAAATCCATGCATTCAAACCATCATAACATCAAGAACCCTCCTTCACATAATACCAATTATACTCAATCCAAGAACAAACATGAAAAACAACACAATGGATCATTATGGAGAGTTTTCTTACCCTTAAGGAATGAAGAATCAAAAGCCAAAACAAGTTGAATCAAGTTCTCCTTCACACTTCCCTCTAGGCTCAACTTCCCTCTAGGCTCAATTTTTTTCCTTCTTTAAAAGCACACTTAAAATCTTTAAACTCCTTGTAGTCTACTTAATGTATCAAACCCTCTCTTTAATTACTTAACACTCTTTCTATCTTACACTTTGTTTTTTATTTTTCAAGCAATTTCCATGAAAAATGACAAAAGCTCTCTTTTCACATTTTCTTCTCTTGGCCGGCTGCACACTCCTTTTTTTCTTTCATTTTTTTTCATTGTTGTCAGCTTATAAAGAGGGTTGTTTTGGACAAAGGTTCAATTTGGTCTCTAAAGAAATTTCTAGACACTCATTTGTGCTATTTGTTCATTTATCTAAAAACAAATTCTTATCATACTCCAAAAATTCTGAAACTTTAACCTAGGTTAAAATAATATTTTATAAGATTCTATGCGAAATTTCAACTCAATCTGATGACAAGATTGAAAGTTACATGCTATAATGCAAAATTAGCTGGTTTGTGATTTTTCGTCAAAAATTCAAATTTTTATATTTCATACTTTTACAAGTCATATCAATTAATTTACTCATATTTTCGAGACCATTTTTATATATATTTTTATTTTTATCGGGGTTTACAGTAGTGCTAGACGACCATTTAAAGTGTTACAAATGATTGAATCAAATAATTATGTCATTAATTTGCCACTAAACTTTGATATTAGCTCTATGCATTTGATTCGAAGGATCTCGTTATATATAAAACACAACAGTCTATCCCTGATATTCCTTTTGAAACCCTTGCCCCATTATCCTTATCTTTGGCACCAAATAAACATATTAATGTTACTTTGAATGTACAAGTTGTTTTTACCAGGGATGGTGAACTTCAGCAAATCCTAGTATATGGGCTAGACAACCAGATTCAGACTATACTTGGATTATTAGAGAGACATCACAATAGCTTAATCATTATCTTTAAGAGCCTTATCGGAGTCACCTTGACCTATACTCGACGGGGTCAAATTCTTTCAACCCCAGGATAATTAGTGGGGACAACGAACCCGAAACATTGCTTATGCACTCGTATGATCATAGACGATTGAAGATAACTCAAACCATTGAGACATTGCGCTTTAGCTTAAGTTTTAGTTTAATTTATATAAACTTTTAATTGAGGTTTATTGATTAGGCTTTATTTGTTGGGTTTGATTTAATTATTGTTGGGTATTTTATTTAATGTGTTATAAGCTCAATCGCTTATTCTAGTTAGGGTTTTAGTATTTTTATACTACTTTTCTAAATATTGAGTAGTTTTTTATGAATGAAATAAGAATTGCAAAGTTGCATATTTTTCAATCCCCTATTTTTCTTTCTTTGCTTTTAATTCTTAATTTCTTTTTTAGAAGTTTCTTTCTTTTCCTGTTTTAATTCTTTTATTTATTTTTCCGCATCAATTGCAATTCCTTTCCTCTTGTCATTTTGAGGACTAACTCCCTTAATTGTCTTGAATTGTCGAAGCAGCCAGTTGATGTACTGCAGGAAAGGATCGGGCTTTCTGTAAAACGTTAAAACAGAAATTATATCCATCTTCTTTGCTATCCAATTTAGCTTGCAAGCAAATGGCACCGACCAAAAGGTGTAAAGAGGATAAAAAAGCTCCCTTGGAATGATAACCTGGAAGGCAAAACCAACATATGGATATTCCATCATTGTCCCATATATGTTACATCAGAACAGATGAAGCAGAAAACATCCTTGTTATACATTTCATTATCACCTTGGCGAGCACGCAACCTAGCTTAGCCGTCATTATCCATCGTTGATTTATTATTATATCATGTTGGAGAAATTAGAAAAACAACGCCGCTAGGGACAAAGTTTAAACTCGTTTTCCAGACATAATTAATATAGCATTACAACATAATGAAGACTTTCATTTAATTTCTTAGTCAGAGTGTCAGACAGACATAGAGAGAAAAGAGAGATGGAGAAACCAAGGTGGTGGTTGTTACTGTTACCTAGTATTGTATTGTTGAATTTGGTGGGTCTTTGCAAGGCAATCGAATCGCCACAATATGCTGTGGTGCATGCAGAACAGGATTTCGAGGTGAGATTGTATGTGAATTCCACATGGATGTCTGCTCCAGTTAATGAACTCTCCTTTGAGAGAGCCACCTTTTTTGGCTTTCACAGGTAACTCCTGTGCCCAAGATTCAAGATCACTTTGAATTTTATATGCATAATATCTAGTTTGTTGTTTTGATTGCTTAGAGAAAAGGCGAATTAAGTTAGATGGTTTCAAGAATTTGTTTTGGTTGGTATTTTTCACATCTATAATAATTCAACCAGCTAGAAAAGTTGGGTGTAGGTTTCAATTTTCCTCCGGAGTACTCCTGGAGCTACCATTTCTTAAAGCTGATAGCTGCTTTATATTTTGGGACTGCTAAATCTTCCTTTGAGATTCTAGTTCATCTGCTTGATATCACCCTGTTGTTCTTTTATCAGGTTGTTTCAATACATCCAGGGTGCCAATCTAAACTATTCGAGGATTGCAGTGACAGTTCCCGTAGTGACCAGCATAGTTCCAGGAGCTGGGCCCTTCCGATCATCAGCCTATGCTGTTCGGTTTTATTTGCCTGTGAAACTCCAAGCTGACCCACCCGTCCCCCTTGATGAATTGCACCTGAAACCTTACGCATGGAACAGTCATTGCGTTGCTGTGAGGAAGTTCTCTGGGTATGCGAAGGATGAGAATATTGCAGAGGAAGCAAAAAGACTCGCTGACAGTTTGAGCAGGTCGCCATGGGCCAACTTAAGTTCTACCGAGAGCAATTATTCCTATTCTATTGCTCAGTATGATTCTCCATTCCAGTTTATTGGTCGTACCAATGAAGTGTGGGCAGATATAAAAGTATCCGGAGCAGATGGCTGTAATTCCAGTGGAATAGCCTCTTACTGAACAAAATAAATCTATCTTGACCGTATGTGTTGGAAATCTGTTTCTCTTATGCCTAAAGGATCAAGCACAAACATAATAAACCACTGTAGTTTCCTTATTCTCATATATATTTCTCTGTGTGTGTGTGTGTGTGTGTGTGTGTGTGTGTGTGTAAAAACATGTTTATGTATTCCATTTCAGCTTGTAAGTTGATACCATAATTAAGAACGTAATGGATTGTACTAAGAACGTAATGGATTGTACTATATTTTAGCCTTTTACTAGCCAGTTTGCTGATTGCTGCGGAAGTTCTTGAAAAGTTTTCTTGTAGCCCTTAATATTAAAAGGAAATTCAATGATTTTAGAGAAAAAGAACATATTTTTTTAGTCAAAATTCCTTTTTTTAATTCATGCATATTTCTTTTTTGTTTTGAGAAAAAAAATCTCTGTTTTTTTCATCAACATGGTTTTTCGAATAAATAAATAAATATTTGTGAAAGTTCTAATGATTTAGGAGAGCAAAATACATATTTTAATTCCTATTATGGAAAAAGTGAATCGTAGCTGATCATTTGGCGTGAAAAGAGGTGACAACTTGCACACCAAACCAGCTAGAGGATGCAAGGATGAGAGAAAGAAAAACTTATTAGCAGGAACGGTTGCAGGAAAAGGAAAGAGATCGCGGACTGGAGGTACTGTTCTCAAAACACAAATGAACAGTATCATGCCAATTAATTCCTATTATGAGACTGTTTTATACATGGCGTGGTTTGTTAAAAATGAAGGATTGCACGGCATCGTTTAAAGAAGCAGAAATGTTACCCCAGCGCGGCAGCAAAACGAATGATGACTCCAACATGCTAATTAATATGCTAAGCTCCAAATGGTGGCGCCTTTTTTAAATGGGATGGATAAAGGTAAGGAAACGGTGCCGTTGGTTTTTTGTGAAGAGAAACGAAATATAATCCAACGTTGCAACCCAGTAAAACAAATTATTATGATGTTTTCTGATCCAATCCTTGTTGGATCAATCCTTGTTTTTTTAATTCTTTCAACAAAACAAATTAACTTTTCAAAGTTTAAAGTTAATCTTTAATTAAACTGATAAATATTTGAAACATTAAATTGGGTCCCTCGAATCATTTCTTCTCCATGATTAAATTTTGGCACGATCTAGACCTCATCTAATCCCCATTATACTGCAAACTCGGGTTAGAATCCTTCTCGTGGTAGGATTCTTTACTTTCACACTAGATATTCAAACGGGAATATCTTGAGCTTCTTATATCAAAATAAGGCGATTCAAAAACCCAAATTCATCTACACGTAAAGGACTACAACTTTCATGAAGGATTCAAAGTCAGATAAAATCTTTTGAAGAATAGAATTCGGTCACAATCTGGTTGGTCAAAAAGAGTTTCCTGATCTGATTCGAAAACTGACAATGTTAAGCATCCTAATATAACTGAGAGTCTGACCTAAAAACAATAGGCCCTAGGACCCAATAAAAGTGCAGATCAATTCTTTAACATGTCATAAATGACAGAATATAGCTGGGATGGTCGGATATTGCATGAAATCAAGTCAGAATCAAAGTCTAAGTTGGAACAAAGTTGGTATTACAACAGAATTGTGACAACAACAGAATCAGTTTTTTAGTGCAAATTTTGAGGGATTTATCCAACCTTAAAGATCAGATAAAGAAAGAACGAATATAGCATTATGGAGACTTCTAATTAGCCTAAGAATACTTATGATTTTGGAAGCAAAAGGGAAGGATAAGGAGAGCAGAAAACAGCTGAAACAGGGTTCGAAAAACACTTTTTTATTCTCTACTTTTGTCAATCTTCTAACAACCATGAGCTAAACTCCTGTATTTGGTTCAAAAGAGGTACACATCATCTCCAGCATGTGGGGCCCAAACATAAGTAACAACACAAATAATATATAACAAAGTGGGATTAAAGGATGAAATTGAAATCAAATAAAACTTTTACAAAAAGAATAAAAAACAAAAATCAAAAATTAAAAGAATAAGGACCGAAGTTAAAATATCAATAATTAAAATGACAACTCTAAAATTTTGAACACTTTTGAGGGAATGAGAGAGAAAAGTGGAAAAAAAGAAAGTGTTACCTGCGATAATATATCTAACCACCACCACCACACGTCGTCCCACTAGGAAGATGACACCCAAATGATTCCAATGAAATAGTGGAAGGGCATTTTTAACCACTTTGAATCACTACACACGCCACTAGAAGATTGTAGGCGCCTGCCACACACATGCGGCAGCCACTTTCTCGATTTTAATAATATTTTATATTTGTTAAAAGACCAAATAACCCTTGATAACTTGATAATAACAAAAAAAAGTAGGTTGAAAAGACTAAAATGCACTTGGATGCAAGCTTTAATTTTTTTTTTATCTTAAGGGCAATTGAGTTATTTTACTATGCTTAAAACGGTGAAAAATACCAAAAAACTCTTAGATGCTAGAATTAAATTTTTTGCTTTTAAAGGTATATTAGTAATTTTATTGTGCATTTAAAAAGGAAAAAAAATTAATCTACTCTCGATCAATCTTATAATGATCAATATGCAATGTGAAAAGACAAAAATACCCCCAACACTAGGGCCATTGATTTTTTAAGAAGGGTAAAATGTAATTACATTGTCACAATAAATAGTAATTTGAGTCTATGTGTATAGTGATTTTCCCTTCCCCTTTAGTTTTTTTCTAGATCGGTGATTTGTGCTACGCCACGACCTAATCTAATTTTTTTAACATTAAAAAGGGATGCTTAGGCGATGATAGTGTTTTTGAAGAAGTAAGAAAAAACTGATACTCTGATCATTAACTTGATTGGATCCTATAAGATTGAGTAATTTAATGATATGATTTAAATTATAGGCAATGATAATAGACGAACCACAAAAGAAACATTTGAAAACAATTAACTAAACAAATAAGCCACCAATATAATACTTAGAAGGAGAATAAAGAAAAAATAGTTGAAGACTCACCTTCACTCCACCATGAACATCACTCATCACCAAAAGATTTTGCTCAAATAGTTCAAACCTCACTACAAAAGGTTACATGATGACATCGAAAGAAGCCGCATTAGCTGCTAAAACAACGCCTCAGAAAAGCAAATCGAACAAACACACAATGAAGTGGGCATCCGCCTATGTTCAATCAATCAATTATATTTAATTTAAGAATAAAATAAATTTTTAAAAAATAAATTTAACAAAGAACAACAATTAAAAAGACCTGAGATAACCCAATTAAATTTAAAAAAAATGATAAAATAAAGGATATAGAAAAAAAATAGAGCTTAATCTCTAATTAAATAAATGTTGAAGAGAGAAATTAAAAAATAATATTAGCTTAAAAATGATTAAAAAAAACCCCAAAGCATTCTCGAGCAACACATTCTAAAGTTGAGTTAATTTCTCAAACTTGCAACTCGTAAAATCCTAGACATGACTTAACAAAGAAGCTCAAATACAAACTAATTTAATGTTAAAAGATGAAATGAGTAAAAAAATACCAATCTAAAATTTTTGACAAAGCAAAAAAAACAACAATCCAAAAAATAAAGATAAAATCTAATAAGAAAAAAAATGATGGATGGTGAAATCACAAAAAAAATATCAATTCTTAAATTACATAAATAACAATTAAATGAATGTGAATCAAATTTGACAAGGAAAAAATTGAACGAGGATGTAATCGAAATAAATTTTTAATTTTATAAATTATTTTAAATAAAATAAATAATAACAAAAAAAACATTGACTAAATTGAAAAGAAAGAGAAGTTGAGAGGTTGATTTAAAAAAATTATAGAGCATGGTGCAAACATCAAGGAAGAGAGAGAAAATGGTTATTGGCGTCAAACTGAAGGCCTATGTGGTGCACGTGCTGCGGGATCATGGAAGAAATGCCGAGATGAATTTGACGCAACCCCAAAATGACTTTTTTGGCTACTGGAATCAGACGCGCGTGTCATCCAAAGACAACGAAGCGGTTGATGCGCCAACGCATGCTCGACATGTGTCAGTATATGTTTTTTTATATTTTTTATTTATTAAAATACTAAATTAACCGTAACATAACTCAATAATAACAAAAAAAACCAATAGCGTAATGAAAAAAATTATCCTTTGACCCATGGTATAAGAATTTGAATTTCAAGGACAATGAGGTTTCTTACTATGCTTATATAAAAAAAATGAAAACTCCTCTTATTATCGGTCCAAGTTTTTTTTTTTATTATAAAAGTAAATATATTATTTAGTGTATTTTTAAGGGTTTTGATGTCCTTTTATTGTGCAAGTAGAAAGTATAAAACCAATCTTGTCATTGGTCAATTTTAAAATATCATAATGTCATATTGCAAAGATAATTTTACAATATGGTTTTTGCCATTCGTTAAAGTTTTTTTTTAATATATGTTTTTTCAATTTATTTGCTTACCCCAACCCCATTCTGCTTTAATTGTTTTATTTATTTATTATTATTATTATTATTATTTTCGTGTACAAATTAACTTGTAGATTATCTTTTTTTTTTCAGAGTGTGAAAAAAAAGAGTCCTTCTTAAATATCAACATCACTGTAATAAATAACTTTGTTTGTTTTGTTTTAAAATTTTTTAATTTTTTTATTTCAAATTAATATTTTTTTATAGTTTTAGATTATTTTAATGAAATGATATTAAAACTAATTTTTAAAAAATAAAAAAATATTATTTTAATATATTATCAAATAAAAAATATTTTAAAATATAATTACACCTGCATTTTCCAACACTATTCACGATTATTTTTCTCTTTCTCCTCACTCGCGGATCTAAAAAATTACTATAATAAAAAATAATTCTCACTCTCCTCAGTCGTTGCTTTCACCCTGCACGGATCTCTGTCTCTTCCCAATCCCTTACGAAACCGGTTACGTAAATCTCCAAAACCGCCCCCCCCCCCGCCTTTTCTCTCCGCTAGGGTTGCGAAAAAAAAACTAATAATAAAACGAAAGAAATCAAATCTCAGGCAAGTAGCTCTCTAGTTAATTGATCGTTCTTAATTTATCTCTCTGTTT
>Ga0325403_1003076_pt1 | contig 15083 bp, 6 predicted proteins | sample PopdelMetagenome_19_FD_205665 | JGI IMG/M metagenome (GOLD analysis project Ga0325403, IMG submission 205665) | Populus deltoides microbial communities from Bellville, Georgia, United States - Xylem-PdKOR-R4 | ecosystem: Host-associated > Plants > Phyllosphere > Stem > Wood/Secondary xylem...
CGATGAGTCACTTGTTTTGACGGTGAGGTACGCGGTGGTAATGTTTATTTGAAAAAAAATGAAAAAACAGTTTTTCAAAAATTGGTTAGGATCAGGGGGTGGTTTAGGAGTGTGTTAGGTATTTTTATTTAAAAATATATTAAAATATTTTTTTATTTTTTAAAAATTATTTTTAATAGTTATATATTAAAAAAATTTAAAAATAAAAAAATAATTAATTTAAGCAAAGAAATTTCAAAATTTAATGAAAAACAGAGTGTAAAAATTTATAAACTTTTAATATGTTATTGGATGTGTCTTCGTTAAGATCTTTGAATCTCATGAATGAGACATTGCAGTAAGTTTGAGATTCTTAATGACTGTTGTATCAATTTATTAATGATAAATTATCACATACAGGTAGCCAAGGAAATTACATAAAGCAGACACTCCGAGCCTTCAGCTGATCTTTACAAGAGACTAACTGTTGCAGAAGATCTCAGCCGACAGGACCCTAATATTAGTAAACCTGAAGAAATTAGACAAACATATAATTTAATAATGATGTATTAAGTTCAACAACGAGGGAGCAAATGAACTGATTGGCAACCATTATGAACAAATGAAAAGCAGGAACTTCGAGCAAAGCACACAGAGAACGACTATTAATCTCCAGCAAACACTCTTCATCTTTATTTGAACAAACTAGCTTGTCAGCAACAACACCGAACAAATTGAAGTCCCCGAATTATAACCCCAACGACAGCCGAAGAAAATTAGACAAACATAGAATTTAATAATGACGTATTAAGTTCAAAGAAATTTATATTGCTGAATGAATTAGTCAACTTTGCATTTTATCATGACATACCTTGTCTTCTTCTCTTGCTGATAGAGTTCCACTTGAACCTGCCTCTCCAAAACACAAGAGGTTTTGTCAGTTATTATTATTTTTTTTTCAAAGCTAATATTGTTTTCAGGGAAAATAATTTAAACGAAAAAAGGAATGGATAAAAATGTAAAACTAAATATGATAGATTTAATTATGGTTTGCTGCTGCTACCTGCATGAGATGTCTCTTCATCACTGTCATCACCGTCATTCTTGATTTTAGGGATATGTTTGATCTTGGGCCAATCTTCTCCTGTTTCCCTTCGGCACCTTTTGCTCAAACTTGGACAACCAGTGATCTCAAGATTTTGAAGTTTATTTAAATTGCCGATGCATTCTGGCATTTCTTCAATGTTTGGACAGCCTCTGATAATGAATGTTTGTAAGGATTCTGCAGATCCTTGTAGAAGCTGTTCTGGTAAGGCAAGAGTTGCTGGTAACTCTTCAAACATTACAATACGAAGGGAAAGGGAAGGAGGTTGAATTTTTTCCTCTTTCTCTTCTTTTATCATAATCAAATCAAGCTCTTTACATTTAAAAATAAATAATTCTTCCAGAGTAGTTAGGCATTTTATGCTTCGTGGCAGAAAAATCAAGCTATCGCATTCACCAATAACCAATTTTCGAAGACTTTTAAGACCTTGCATATCTTCGCACAAATTCTCTAGATTTTCACACCCAAAAATGAATAAGGTTTGAAGACACTCCAAACACCCAATCCCACCTTCTGGCAACCGCTTCTGCTGAGTCACTAGAACTAAAAATCTAAGGCTGATCATGTAACTCACATCTTTGGGCAGCTCCTCTAATCCTTCACCTGTAACTGCCAGAGCTTGCAAGTTTTGCAATTTGAAAATAGATTTTGGGAGTCTTTTTATTTTTGCGTTCATGTCAAATTTGAGATATCTCAAATGTTTCAAGGCGCCAATCCTCTCCGGAAAAGCCTCAAATTCAGAATCATCCATTAATTCCAAAGACCGCAAATGCTTAAATTCTAACAAACATTTCTCAAAGTCTGTTGTGCATGTAGGCCCCACTATACTATCTGCAAAGACTATTGACCGCACTTGATGGAAGTTGTTTGGGAACTTGGGGAGAGTTTTATGAAAAAATGAATCAGAGTCAAGAACTGTCAAATGACGGGTCGTTTTGGAAATTTGGTGGTTTTGAGAGCTTATGATTGAAAACTCATTTTGAGCCAATGATGATGCAAGATCATGCATTAAATCATGCATCTTAAAGGCAGCTAGAACAATACCATCCAAAATTGGATCATAATCTTGGAAGAAACATCTTGAGATCAACTCGCGCACATAACGCAAGCCAACATCTTCCAACTTCTCATTTGGATTTGATGATTGATGAATGAGCCCATGTGCCATCCAAAATTGCACCAAATAGAGATCCACGAATAGGTAATCTTTTGGAAAAACCGAACAATAAAGAAAGCATCTTTTCAAGTGAGTCGGCAGTCTTTGATAGCTTATTTTCAAGGCAGGTAAAATGCCATCTCCCTCTTCTTCCCACTTCTCACTGTCTCTCACCGATTTCCACTCTTTTTCATCTGTCTTACCATACAGTTGAGTCCCCAAGTTAATCACTGCCAGAGGAACTTGCTTGCATTTTGCCACTATTTCTTTCCCAATTCCAACCAAATTTGGATTCAACTCCATTTGCCCTTCCTTGAATGCACACTTGTAAAACAACGACAGACAGTCCTCCTGACCAAGAAGACTTAGGTTGTACGCAGTAACAGTACCCATAATCTCAGCAACACGTTGACTACGGGTAGTTACTATCATCTTACTTCCATCAGCACCTTTCGATAACAAAGGCTTCAACAACAACCATTTTTGAGCATCTTCATTCCATACATCATCCAAAAGAAGCAAGTATTTCCTACCATTCAGAATTGCTTCAAGTTTTTCTTCAAGTTCACCCCCATCCAAATCGGCACATCTTTCCCTAGTTGCAGATTTAATAATTTTTTGTATCACTTGTTTCAAGGAAAAATCATCTGAAACACATGCCTCCATCTTCAGATCAAAATGACTTTTTACATTTTCAGCATCACACACCGATTTGGCAAGAGATGTCTTCCCCAAGCCTCCCATTCCTACTATCGGAAGGACAAGGGGATGTGCATCACCAACCTTAAAAGGTTCTGCTAAAAGGTTGATGATGCGTTCTGTGTCTTTATCTCTTCCGATAAGACCGGAAAAGCTCTCAAAGGATCGGTTCATCTGTGTTTCCTCATGCAAGACATGACTACAATCAACAGCCTGCTCGCTGAGGTTGAACTCAGACTTAAGAGCTGAAATCTCTGCTAGTCTTTCTATGATCTTCTTTATCTTATGACCCATTCTTAAACGGAATGGAGAACTTGTAAAGAAGTGGAGTACCTTTCTGCTGGTGCTCCCTTTAGTTTTCACCACCTGCCTTTGCAAAGTTTCGCACTCGATTTCGTCCAGCACGTCCTCTGCATCATACAAGACTTCTCTGAGCATATGGAGCCAGAGCCGAATCCCGTTATTCTTTGATTGTTTCTGCTCAGCATCGGACAGCACCGCGTTGATGGCTTTCAATATCTCTTCAAGACGTGCAAGGTCATCTTCAAGTCCCCATGCCAAACGAAGTTCTTGAACAGCAAGAGAGCCTAACTTCCCTAAAAGGGATTTTGCAATATCGGCTGCAAAAGCTTCTGCCATTTTCTTTTTGAGTGAGGGGAGAAGTGTTTGATAGGAAAAAATGATTGAGATAAGAGTGGACTTCAGCTTTCTGAGTGGAGAGGAGAAGTCGTTGAGGCTTAATTTACTTAATCTTAATTTATGTACCCAATTGTGAAGTTGAGGAGGGAAAATAATATTGAATAAATTAAATACATTATTAACTTATTTGATACATCAATTGAAATTGTGGCTTGGAAAACAGGGATATGTTAATAAATTAAATATCATGGCGGCCCCGCCCACAGTTTCCACATTTCACACCGAGGAATCACTAAAATGCAAAATCCACATTCCCAGTAATTCTCAAGCCAAAAGTTTCAAAACAAGACCCCACCGTAAAGTATCCACGCGTCCAAATTGACTTTATTGACTAATCAGCAGGCATCTTCCCTCGCGGCTCCTTCAAACACCATTCAAATGGTACCATTGAACGTCACAAAGCCCGGTTGGTGGCAAAGGGTTACACACAGCTAGAAGGTATCGACTTCTATGATACTTTCTCTTCTACTGCTAAAATGATCATCGTCCGTTGTTTGTTGGCTCTGGCAGCAGCACATAATTGATCCCTTCACCAGCTAGATGTGGACAATGCTTTTCTTCATGGTGATCTTCATGAAGAAATTTATATGTGTCCACCTCCTGGTCTTCGGTGATAGGGGAGAGTTTGGTATGTCGCCTCAACAAGTCGTTGTATGGATTAAAGCAAGCTTCTCGTTAATGGTTTGCTAAATTCTCTGCAGCTATTCAAGCTGCCGGATATGTTCAGTCTAAAGCAAATTATTCATTATTCACCTGTCGCAATAGTAAATCCTTTACTGCATTGTTGATACATGTTGATGACATTGTGATCACAGGTAATGACCTCAAGGCTATATACACTCTTAAGAGATTTCTGCATAGTCGTTTCCAAATTAAAGATTTGGGCAATTTGAAATATTTTCTGGGAATTGAGGTCTCTCGATCACAAAAAGGTATTGTTATCTCACAACGAAAGTACACTTTGGAAATTCTGAAGGATGGTGGGATTTTGGGTGCTAAACCTGTGAACTTTCCTATGGAACAAAACACAAAACTCTCAGATGCAGGTGATTTACTTAAAGATCCATCTCAGTATAGGCGACTTGTGGGTCGTCTAATTTACTTGACTATTACCCGACCGAATATCATGTATTATGTACATGTGCTAAGTCGATTTATGCATGCACCACGCAAACCACACATGGAAGCTGTCTTGTGTGTGTTGCGTTATCTGAAAGGTGCACCAGGACATGATTTGTTCTTCTCTTCTCAAAATGATTTATCTCTGCGAGCCTTTTGTGATTCAGATTGGGCTGGTTTCCCAATGACTCGGAGATCCACTACAGGTTATTATGTTTTCTTGGGATCTTCACTTGTTTCTTGGCGAACAAAAAGATAGAAAACAGTATCACTCTCCTCAGTAGAAGCCGAATATCGAGCCATGACAGGTACATACTGTGAATTGTCGTGGTTACGTTCATTGTTAAAAGATTTACTGATATTGCATCTGAAACCAGCATTGCTACACTGTGACAACAAAGCAGCTTTGCATATAGCGGCTAATCCAGTTTTTCATGAGAGAACTAGGCATATAGAAATGGATTGTCATTTTATTCAGGATAAAATACAGGATGGATCCATCATAACCAAATTCATTATTTCAGCAGATCAACTTGCGGATGTCTTCACTAAGCCATTGAGAAAGGAGATTTTCTCTACCATGATTCGCAAGTTGGGAGTTCTCGACGTTCACTCTCCAACTTGAGGGGAGTGTTAAGAAAGGATCAATGAATATCCTAAAGTTTACGTAATGGTTTAGGAAAGAAATATATAGACCTGTTCTATCAACTATACTATTCCTATTGTAATTCATATTCCTAATATAGCGTAGCACAATTGTATGGAAATACTTGTACATAAGTGGCAGAGTATCATTCAATAACAACAAGGCAAATATTTTCTCTTCTCTGTTTTATAGATAGAGGGTATCCGCTTGTGTGAATAAGCCGCCAACATGGCTGGATTGGCTTTTGAGCAAGCTGCTTGGAGACTTGTTGAGCAGGATAGTATGAAGGCTGTTATGGTGGAGGAAGAGCCAAAGAAACACGGGTTTGATATCATATGTTAAAAGTATAGTTTTAAAATATGAACTCGCTTGACAAGTCAACCTGAAATTTAACTAATTAGGAGCCTGGACCGGTAGAGATTTTTTAAAAAATAAGAGTAATCTGATTTGATTTAGTTGAAAACCCATGTTAACTATCCAGAGTAAAACCTGGTCAAAACTAAGCTCATCAACCTATTAACTTTGTTTAAAAAAAAAAACCCTTTTTTTTTAAATAAAAAAGTTGTTTTGATATTTAAAGAAAAATTTAGATTTACCCTCCCATGCCTAACTTTTGTCGGGTTTTATACGGATTAAATAAAAAAGTTGTTTTGATATTTAAAGAAAAATTTAGATTTACCCTCCCATGCCTAACTTTTGTCGGGTTTTATACGGATAAAAGTTAACATGACTTGGATTATCTTGCTCATCTAAGATGGTACATTAAGAGGCCGTTTGTTTACGCGTTAGAGATTGTGTTTCAATCAAAACGCAGGAGCCAAGCGTTTAGTAAAGAAAAAACCATTAATTACTGTTCATGGGCCCCATCACTTTCTATGTTTGCAATGCAGGATTGGAAGAAGCAAGTGTAACATGCTTTTCTTGCACAGTGGTGTTAATTGCACTGTTCAATGAACAGTGCAATTAACATAAACAGTGTATATGGATATTGTTCTATTGCACTGTTCACTTAAAAAAATTGTGAACAGTGCAATTCACTTGCACTGTTCACTTACACTGCGTGAACCTTTTTTTTTTAGTGTATTAATTTTTTAATATTTTTTTAAAACAAATATTTTAGAGTGAATTTTATACCTGATAATATTTTATCTAATTTTATTATACGCTAAAAAAATTATGAAAACTGTAGTTCTCGTTGGATGTATTTCGTATGTAATGGAATCGTAGATGGTTTTATGGAATAATAAAAAATATTTTATATTAAGTATAATTTATTTCATGATATAATAGCAATAGTTAAATCCACAATATTTAAATTAAAAATCATCAATATTAATATATATATATATATATTTAAATTATTTTATAACCTCAATTTTAAAAACATTCTTAACCAAACACATTAAACTACTTTTTTTTCAACCTCAATTTCAACCACAGTTTTAACCAAACACCTATTTTTTCAAACCAACCTCAACTAAAAGTACTTTTTATAAAACAACTTTTTTCAAACCACAACCACAACAGCTACCGCAATACCAAACACACTCTAAATGCCTAAAATTGGACAGAAGGGCCTGATTAAGGAATTATTTGAGATTATGGCAGCGGTTATGGTTTAAAATGCTTTTCGTTTAGAAATGCATTAAAATAATGTGTTTTTATTTTTTTAAAATTATTTTTAAGATCAGGGCATCAAAACGATTTGAAAACAAAAAAAAATTAATTTTTAGCAAAAAAATTTAAAAAAAATTTGGTGGAACGCGGTTTGGACTACGTTCCCAAACAGACCATTATAAATATAGATTTAGGAGGAGGGTTATGTTAAAACAATTAATCTACAGAGGGACGCATTAGAGAAAGCATAAAAGTTCAAGGATGCGAAACTAAATTAACCCCAAAAGGCTGAAACTACCTGCTCCTTTGTCCCACTAAAAAGATCTTCCTCTTCCTCAACCCCCAAAGCAACCGTCCTCTCTTATTCTCACTTGCTCAGAGACAAAAACACTTGAATGTGGATTAGTTTTTGTACTTGTGCATATTCCAAATGTTTACATTATTACTCAGTCTAGTAAAGGATAAATTGAGATGGCCAGTGGAAACTTACAGATTACTTCCAAATCATTCAGATTGAGCTCTTAATTTGTATCCCTTTGCTAATGGACAAGTTGAAATGCCCAGTGAACACCTTTAGTTTTAGCGATGGAAGAAGTTCTGAAGCTGATGCTGTTCAGTTATCAAAATCATTTACATTACTCTGGCTTCCAAAACTCTTATGTATGTAATGTTACTAGCTAGTTGATGTTACCATAGATTTTCACTGCCCTGTACAGTTATTGCAGCGTATGCTATCTAACACTCTTTCTGCAATAACAATCTAATGTGACAACTAGAGTGCCAATCACATTTGTAATTATTATTTTGTCCAGCATTTATGTAGCTGCTATTACAGAATCATCTCTCCATGTGTATGTGCTTGTGTTAGTAAGATGTGCGTCATCTCAAAAGACTGAGAGTTTTATATACTAACTGTGATCAGAAACCAGTGGAAGATCAAATGGAATTACTGGAAGTGAAGCCATCAGATTAGAGCTAGGTTGCTGATTCTCGATGACTAAAGAGGTAAGTTTATTTTCCCATCAAGAACCAGATTACATTTATAGTGCAGCTTTCAGGCTATACACCTATCAGGATGTTGCAGTATGCAGGTAGCAGCAGCAAACTTTTGGAAGCCTCCATATGATTGCCTCTAATGGAAGTTTCTTTGATTTTTCATTTTTCTTACTGGAATAGAAAAGCTACTGAGCATGATAGCTAGTCACGCAGACCTCTAATGGAGGCATAATTATTTAAATGATCACACACAATATTTTAAATAAGATAAAGAGGCAAGCCAATAATTCAGAACAACCAAATGTTTATCAACAACAAATCATCACACACAGCTAGCCAAGGAAATTACACAAAGCAAATGTTGCGTTTTAAATTACACAATCCAATAATTCAGAACAACCAAATGTTTATCAAAGACAAATCATCACACACAGCTAGTCAAGGAAATTACACAAAGCAGACACTCCGAGCCTTAAGCTGATCTTTGCAAGTGACAAACTGTTGTAAAAGATCTTAGCCGACAGTAGCAAACCTGAAGAATTTGGACAAACATGGAATTTAATAATGATGTATTAAGTTCAAAGAAATTTAAATTGCTGAATGAATTAGTTAACTTTGCATTTTATCATGCCATACCTTGTCTTGTTTTTTATTATAAAAATGTGAAACTAAATATGATATATTTGAATACTTATAAACCGTACCTAATCAGATGTTTCTTCATCACTGTCATCATTGTCAACCTTGATTTTAGGGATATGTTTGATCTTTGGCCAATCTTCTCCTGTTCCCCTTCGGCACCTTTTCCTCAAACTTGGACAATCACTGATCTCCAGATTTTGAAGTTTCTTTAAATTGCCGATGCAATCTGGTATTTCTCTAATGTTTGGACACCTTTTGATGATAAATGTTTGTAAGGATTCTGCAGATCCTTGAAGAAGCTGTTCTGGTAAAGCAAGAGTTGCTGGTAAGTTAGCAAATAGTACAATACGAAGGGAAAGGGGAAGAGGTTGAATTTTTTCTTCTTTCTCTTCTTTTATTGTCATCAAATCAAGCTGTTCACAGTCAATAATAAATAATTCTTCTAGAGTAGTTAGGCATTTTATGCTTCGTGGCAGAGAAATCAAGCTATCACATTCATCAATAACCAATTTCCGAAGACTTTTAAGACCTTGCATATCTTCGCACAAATTCTCTAGATTTTCACACTGAGCAATGAATAAAGTTTGAAGACACTCCAAACACCCAATCCCTCCTTCTGGCAACCGCTTCTGCTGAGTAATTAGATATAAAAATCTAAGGCTGATCATGTGCCTCACATCTTTGGGCAGCTCTTCTAATCCGTCACCTGTAACCAGAATTTGCAAGCTTTGCAATTTGAAAATAGATTTTGGGAGTCTTTTTATTTTTGTGTTGTTCCGAAAATCAAGATATCTCAAATGTTTCAAGGTGCCCATCCTCTCCGGAAAAGCCTCAAATCCAGAATCACCCAATAATTCCAAAGACCGCAAATGCTTAAATTCCATCAAACATTTCTCAAAGTCTGGTTTGCATGGAGGCCCCACTATACTATCATCAAAGACTATTGACCGCACTTGATGGAAGTTGTTTGCGAACTTGGGGAGAGTTTGATGAAAAAATGAATCCGTGTCAAGAACTGACAAATGACGGGTCGTTTTGGAAATTTGGTGGTTTTGAGAGCTTATGATTGAAAACTCATTTTGAGCCAATGATGATGCAAGATCATGCATTAAATCATGCATCTTAAAGCCAGCTACATAATTGAAATCCACATAACCTTGGAAGAAACATCTTGAGATCAACTCGCGCACATAACGCAAGCCAACATCTTCCAACTTCTCATTTGGATTTGATGATTGAAGAATGAGCCCTTGTGCCATCCAAAATTGCACCAATTCGAGATCTGGGAATATGTAATCTTTTGGAAAAACGGAACAATAAAGAAAGCATCTTTTCAAGTGAGTCGGCAGTCTTTGATAGCTTATTTTCAAGGCAGGTAAAATGCCATCTCCCTCTTCTTCCCACTTCTCACTGTCTCTCACCGATTTCCACTCTGTTTCATCAATCTTACCATACAGTTGAGTCCCCAAGTTAATCACTGCCAGAGGAACTTGCTTGCATTTCGCCACTATTTCTTTCCCAATTCCAACCAAATTTGGATACAACTCCTTTTGCCCTTCCTTGAATGCACACTTGTAAAACAACGACAGACAGTCCTCCTGACCAAGAAGACTTAGGTTGTGCGCAGCAACAGTGCCCATAATCTCAGCAACACGTCGACTACGGGTAGTTACTATAATCTTACTTCCATCAGCTCCTTTTGATAACAAAGTCTGTAACAACAACCATTTTTGAGCTTCTTCATTCCAAACATCATCCAAAAGAAGCAGATATTTCTTACCCTTCATAATATCTTCAAGATTTTGTATTAGTTTACCCTCATTCAAATCCGCACATCTTTTCTCAGTTGCAGATTCAATAATTTTTTGCATCACTTGTTTTAAGGAAAAATCATCTGAAACACATGCCTCCATCTTCAGTTCAAAATGACTTTTTACATTTTCAGCATCACACACCGATTTGGCAAGAGATGTCTTCCCCAAGCCTCCCATTCCTACTATCGGAAGGACAAAGGGATGTGCATCACCAACCTTAGAAGGTGCTGCTAACAGGTTGATGATGCGTTCTTTGTCATTATCTCTTCCAATAAGACCGGAAAAGCTCTCAAAGGATCGGTTCATCTCTGTTTCCCCATGCAGGACATGACTACAATCAATAGTCTGCTCGCTGAGGTTGAAGTCAGACTTAAGAGATGAAATGTCAGCTAGTCTTTCTATGATGCTCTTTATCTTATGACCCATTCTTGAACGGAATGCAATCTTATTAGAGCTTGAAAAGAAGCGCCGTACCTTTCTGCTGGTGCTCCCTGTTGTTTTCACCACCTGCCTTCGCAAAGTTTCGCACTCGATTTCGTCCAGCACGTCCTCGGCATCATACAAGACTTCTCTGAGATCGTTGAGCCAGAACCGAATCCTGTCATTCTTTGATTGTTTCTGCTCAGCATCGGACAGCACTGCGGTGATGGCTGACAATCTCTTTTCAAGACGAGCAACGTCAGCTTCAAGTCCCCATGCCAAACAAAATTCTTGAACAGAAAAGGAGCCTAATTTCCCTAGAAGAGATTTTGCAATCTCGGATGTAAAAGCATCTGCCATTTTCTTTTTGAGTGAGGGGAGAAGTGTTTGATAGGAAGAAATGATTGAGATAAGAGTGGAGTTCCGCTTTCTGAGTGGAGAGGAGAAGTCGTCTGAGTCTTCTTGATCATAAAATTAAGGGATGAAAAGTCAAAAAGAATAAATTTACAAGTAGTGCAATGGTGTTGTAGCTTCTCCCATGGAATATTGACCACACATGGTCGGCCTCATTTGGGGACTTTGGATTAGTTTGATGAAAAACTGAAATGGAGTCAAGAACACTTATTTTGAGCCAATGATAATGCAAGATCGTGCTTTTTAAAGCTTGAGAAAAAAAAAGGTAAATCATCATTTTAATTTAGTTCAAAGTAAATTAAAATAATATATTTTTTTATTTTATAAAAATTATTTTTAACATCCTATAACTGATAATCTCTTGAAAAAATGTAACAATAAAGAAAGCATCTTTTCAAGGGTGTCGGCAGTCTTTGGTAACTTACTTTCAAACATGAAACACATGGACCTGCGAGGGTCCCTTCGCTTTTATACAAGTAAATGTACACAGTCACCCATTATTACAAGGAAAACCTAAATGACGTGGGAAAAGTATTGTACTGTTACAATGTTTTTTTACATTGGTTTTTTATATATATGGTTTTTTTTCATATTTTTTTATGATTTTTTTAAAAATATTTTTATTGATTTTATTTTTTAATATTGAGATGGTTGAAAATTTAGTTTTTTTTAATATTTTTTCCTTTTATTTTTCTATCATGAGGTTAGTATAATTTGCGAGTTTATCAAAACAACACAGGTTGTCTCAATTTATAGATTTGATGGGTTTTTAATTGAACTTGATTTTTTTATTCTATTTTTTTATATTATTAAAAAAATAATTTAAAAAAAAAACTATATTATTAAACTTTACGAAGTAATAAAAATTAAAGGATACGAGAGAAACCATTGTTCTCCCAATTGCACTAATGTTTTGCTTTCTTTTTTCTTTTGCTTTTTTTTTTGAATTTTTGTTATGATTTTTTTTTTCAAATCTATTTTTGTTGATTTCATCTTTCAAATTGACATTGTTAAGAATTTAGCTTTGTAATTTGCTTCTTTTTATTTTTTTATATATGGTTTTTTTCATTTCTTTTGATTTTTTGTTATGATTTTTTTAAAAAATTGTTTTTGCTAATTTTATTTTTAAATATTGAGATGGTTAAGAATTTAATTTTATAATTTTTTTTCCTTATATTTTTTCTTTCAGTGAGGTTAGCATGGTTTGCGGGTTTATCGAAGTAACACAAGTTGTCTTAGTTTATAGATTTAGTTAGTTTTTAATTGAACATAGTTCTAGAGAAAAACAATCTTATTAAACTTTATAAAGTAACAGAACTTAAATGATATGAGGGAAACCATTGTTCTCCTAATTGCACTGTGGATTACAATAGTAATCCACAGTGTTTTGCTTTCTTCTTTCTTTTGTTTTTTTTTTGTTTTGAATTTTTGTTATGATTTATTTCAAATCTATTTTTGTTGATTTCATCTATTAAAATTGATATCGTTAAGAATTTAGCTTCGTAATTTTTTTATTTTTATTTTTTTATATAAGGTTAATGTGGTTTGCTAAGGTAAACTAGGTTGTTACGGTTTACAAGTTCGATGGGTTATTTTTTTAATTGAACCTAACTTTTTGTATAGTCTATTTTTTTTCTCATATGGTTAAAAAATAGTTTTAGAAAAAAGTCATGTTATTAAATTTTATAAAGTAACAAAAATTAAAGGGTGTGTGGAAACTATTGTTCATCCACACGCATTGCACCGTGAATGACAATAGTAACTCACAGTGTTTTGCTTTTTTTTTTATTATTATTATGTTTTTGAATTTGTGTCATGATTTTTTTATAATTTTTTTTTTGTTTTATCTTTTAATATTGAGATGGTTAAGAATTTGGCTTCATAATTTGTTTCTTTTTACCTTATATTTTTATAAGGTTAGCATGGTTTGCGGGTTTGCTAAGGTAACCCCACTTGCCCTAGTTTACGAGTTTGGTGGAGTGTTTTTTTAATTAAACTTAAATTTTTTTATTGTATATTTTCTTCTCATATAGTTAAAAAAAAAGTTTCAGAAAAAAGTTGTGTTATTAAACTCTATAAAGTTCGTGGGTCTATTCACAGGTTTGATTGATTGACTTGGTTCGCGGGTCTAGCAAGTTTAATTTTTTTAAATTAGTTTTTTTTCATCCTTAGATACTAAATTAATTGGGAATTTAGTTTCATAATTGGTTTCATTTTGTCTTTTATGAGGTTATCGTAATCTAAAAAACATCTCATTATTGGGATTGTATTTGATTTTATAATCATCTATTTTTGTTATTTGTATAGTTAAATAAAAAAATAGATTACAATTTTTTTATAATCCTAGTGGAGTCCATAACTCAGTTCACTGGTTTGACGTACTAGCCCGGCTTACCTGATTCATAGGTTTGACAAGTTTATCTATCTTTATGATATATTTTTTTTGTTTTTTATTTTTTTTTTGTTTTATCATTTAATATTAGATTATTTGAGAAATGGATTGCATTATTGATTTTTGTTTGTTTTTTTAAATAGTTATATTAAACAAATATTTATTTTTAGATTAATATTTAATTTTGTAAGCATATGTTTTCTATGTGTTTGAATTATTGTCTTTGGCATGGACCCTTATCTTTGACCATTGAAATTTATTTTAATTTTAAAAGTTCTTTTTGGTGGAATTTATGTGCTTTTACTAAATGCACCCATTTCAATAAAGGAGCTTAGCCGGTGCACTTCTTTGGCTTGGACCCACATCTTTGACCATGGTTTGCCCTTATTTTATTTTTACTCTAAAGGAGCCTTAATTAATCTATTAAATTCGTGATTTGAATCAGAAGATTGATATAATTTTATAAATAATTAATTTCTTATTATGAGTGAATTACAGCAGCGGAGCATCTTTGACCACTGTTTGCCTCTTTTTTTTCTTTTTTCTTTTTTACTGTAAATGGTTTGTGGATGGGTTCGTAGAATTTGGGTAAACCCCTAACTTTTGCAAAGACCAAACAGAGCAAACAGTTGTTTTTTTTGGTGTTGTAGTGAGTTAATTATTGCCTACAAATCAATTTATTATTATGAGTGCATTACAGCTGCGGAGCTTAGTAAATTCTAGTATTGAAATGAACACGAGTGCATTCCAGCTGGGTAGCATTGTAATAACTTGTTTGTTTTTGTATTTTATATGTATGTTTTAAAATTTTTAATTTTTTAAAATTTATTTTACTTTAAATTAAATTTATCTTGATTTTTTTTAATGTACTGGTATGAATTAAATTTGTTTTGATTTTTTTATTTCATTTTAATTTAAATTAAATTAGGGTGGAACCATAATTCCATCCTTGATGTTATTACTTAATCTTTACTTATATACCCAAATCTCAAGCTGCTGAAGAGGGAAAATATTGTTTAGCAAATCAAGTATGTTCTTAACTTATTTGATTATTTAGGCTTTGTTTTTTTGTTTTAAAAATATTTTTAAAAAAGTTTGAAATATTTTTATTTTTTTACTTGAAATTAATATTTTTTAGTGTTTTTTTATTATTTTAATATACTGATGTTAAAATAATTTTTTAAAAATAAAAAAATATTATTTTAATATATATTTTAAAAAATAATTATTATTATATTCTCAAAAACACTATACACAGCAAAACCATATAAAAAGGGTAACGGTGAGAGTTTATCAAGGTTTTGCTGGTATATTGGATTAATGGATTTTTAAGAGTTTTAATAGACTATGGGCCTAGTAGTGTTTGGGCCATGGCCCAACCTAGT
>Ga0325403_1003077_pt1 | contig 15077 bp, 14 predicted proteins | sample PopdelMetagenome_19_FD_205665 | JGI IMG/M metagenome (GOLD analysis project Ga0325403, IMG submission 205665) | Populus deltoides microbial communities from Bellville, Georgia, United States - Xylem-PdKOR-R4 | ecosystem: Host-associated > Plants > Phyllosphere > Stem > Wood/Secondary xylem...
AAAAAAAAAAAAGTGAGTTCAATTTGTACCAATTAACCTTCCTCAACTTTCATCGCACTAATTTTCCCTCCCATCCTAAAAATAATAGAGCCCTATTTTGGCAGCAAGTTTTTGGCCAGTGAAACTAGAATTCATAGACTCTCAAATAGGCTTAAAAGACATCAATACATCCCCGCCCCCAACAAAAAAAAAATAGACAAAATCATACACTAGTCCAAAACCAAATTTCTAAATCATGAGTTTGTTACAAAAAACTCAGACAAAATTAAACCACCCAGCAACCTTTGAACTTCGAACTCCCAAAGCTGGTGATCATTTCAAACCAGTCTCCTTTGTTAAGAGGATCAGCCCAACATTCTTTCATCTACATTTTCATAAGAAATATTATCATCATCAGAATCAGGAGTCTTATCAGTCTTAATTAAAGTCAGGTCCACAATCTTACTATTGGATGCACCCTTCCCACTATGTGTACCTCACTACTACATCCCACTTTACTTGCACCTATCACTGGATTACCTCAAAGGAAATGACTGTCACCTATACCTTGACTACCTCTGATGACTTGACTTCCACCTATCACTTTACTCCCAGCTATATGTGGACTGCCACGAAAATTGTCACCTAAATCAACATCAAGCTTACATGATTCCTCGTTTCTTTTGCATTTTCCAAACACACCAAAAGATAAAGTTAAACCTACTTGACTTGCAATCACATTATGCTCCAAGCAAATCACTACAACCTTGTTAGTGGGAATTTGGGAGACCATATTAACTGCATGTTCATCTTTCACTAAAGCACATCATCCAAGTCTTTGCCATCCATTCTTCCCTGAAACTTTGTAACCCCCTCAATCCCCATGTTTTCAACCACGTCCTCTACTTCTGACCATCTGTCTCATCCAGAGGCAATAGTCCTAAAAACACATATTTCTCCCTGAATATAGCTTTGCAGGAGTGCCCCCTATAATGCAAATACACAGGATTTGGCTGACACAACAAAGCATGCAAATAAGACAAAGCACCAATACAAGTACACTACTAGTATCTGAGAAATTTCAGAGTACTTCAGGAATAACTACCAATACTTACTCTACAAGAGAGAGAGAGAGAGAGAGAGAGAGAGAGAGAGAGACAAGGAGGAGAGAAAAACATGAGAATGAAAAAATATTTGAACCCAGATGGAAATAATACTCGTCACTTTTGGTGGGTCCAGATATAATTCCCTTTCATCATCTCTCTCTTCAAAGTGGTCTCATGGAGTAAGTATTGGTAGTTACTCCTAGAGTACTCGAAAAATTTTCTCTAGTCTATAATGGCACAAACACATTCCTAGACATGCGGGTATAACAAATGGACATAAACATTGTTAGATAATAAGAGAGTGCAACACAAGAACACAAACTAGACAACACTTTAGGCTACAAGTTTCTGTTTTTGTTTTGTGAGTCATGCTAGGGAGTATCTGCCTCTCATGTATGGTTTCCTAGTTTCCATTAGTTTTATGGAATAGACAGAAAGGAAAAATTTTAGATGCTATGAAAGTTGAGGGTATAGTTATAAAACTTGGACAAGCCCGGTGGGTCGACTCAAGACCAGGCCGACCGGGGCCTAGACCGGTACTAGTTAAAGAAAAATAGGGAAGGAATTGACCCAGTTTGACTTGTTCAAAAACCCGGATTGACATGCAACCTTTACAACTACGTCTTTTTTATGCTTTTATTTAAAAGAAAATGGGTCAACCAGGGTCAACCCAGGTTAACCCTCCCAGCCTAGGAACCGGATCAAGTTTAATAACTCTAGTTGAGGGGGTTAATTAATAAGACACTTCGTAAACCTTGCAAGCTAGCTCCACAAAACAAACAAATGCATAGATTACAAGCATAATGAACCTAGAATTGGCTATCATTGTATATGTTGGGGGAGGATGCCATTATCTAGAACAAAATCAAGATATCAATCCTCTAGTATCACAAGTTAGTCATGATCTTCATAACTGCAGCACAAGTACCTGAAATCCTTGGCTTCGAGCAACATCAATTATGCTCTTCCTTGTAATTCCTGGTAGGATTGTCCCTTTTATTGCAGGAGTGGAGATGCTGTTACCCTAAGAAAAGAAGTGAGAATCTATCAGCACTTATTACCTCTAAGAACAATGGACTCGAAATAAGACCCAAAAAAACCCTCTAATGCAATTATTTCACCAAATAACAGATGCATTCAAGATGAAATCAGAGAAAGCAGACCAACAAAAATGTTAAAGATGGTAAAATAAATAATACAACGTATTCAATGACATTATAACATGCTTAGCATATTGCAACAAGAAACCAAGCCCCATAGCATGCTTAGCATATTCCAAACAGCCAAAATCATATCCAGCAGCAAGGCACGTGGTGTTTAATTAACACCAGATATAATTTTCTAGCAAACTAAAGATAATCATTGTTTGCAAGGGTGATTATAATAAGCAGAAATGCATGAGAATAAAAAAAATTGCCTAAAGCATGTGTGCATCAAAATCCAACAATCAGAAAGAATCTTATTCTGAGAAAAGGCATTTCTCCAAGATTTCTAATTCTAATAATTATACAATAGTGTTTGGAACACTATGAACGGGATTCTCCAACTTGTCAGTGATTGAGTCCTAAGAAGTTTCATTGGACAGCTTTTAATTTATGATGCTGAAGCAGCTCGCCTACCGAAGCTGGGGCATAATGATCATGACACTTGTGCACAACTTAAAAGGAACTGTAGAGCATGGTTTATTTAGCTTATCCACCAACCATGATTCATACAAAAATAAATTATTGAAAGCACTATTAGCAGCCAGGAAACGGCTTCTCTGGGCTATATATAACACACCATTCAACATAAAAAATTAGGTGGAAGTAATGATACAACTATTGAATACAAAAGAAAGATTTACATAAAATAAGAGCTGCCATATCCACAATACCTTCACAACAAAAATGTTGCAAGAGGAAACCTCTTCTAGATACTTTTTATGTACACAATCAAGATATAAAACGTCAGAAAAACCTCTGGCTTTTGCAGCAGATTGTGCCTTGAGAACCTACGAGTGAAAATAAAGACAACAAAAGAATAAGTATTGACTAAAAATAGTTACTGAAGATTAAAAAGGTAACAATAAAAAAATCTTCAGATCAAATTCAACAAAAAAAATAGAATTAAATTTACACTTCTGGCTATTGATGCACAAAGAAATTGCACCAGGCAATAAAAAACACAAAATTATAGAAAGATAAAACTTGTAGGAAATTAATAAACTACTTCCTATAAGGTCAATAAATTTGACAAGGAACCAAAACTTTTGGCTCACTTACCGCAGCATAATTCCCTATTGTTTTCACACCTCCAGTGCCACCAGGAGTTGCTCGATGAAGTTCATGCTCCACAATTAAATGAATTGGTGCCACACCTTCCTGGCATCAGATATATGCAATAGGATAACATTAATCACTGGAGAAGGATGTGTCATCCCCACCAACATGAGGAACATGAGAGAGAAATGGGAAGCGAATTATCATAAATCCACTAAAAAGCAACAACAAATCATCATAGACTAAAAACCATAAGCTTGACAACATATGTGCATTATAAAGCACTAGCATGAATGCCTCTCCTACAACCTCCAAACCAAAAAAGGATAATTATGACCATTCACACAAAATGAAGTGAATCTTCAATAAATCATAGACTTGACCATCTATATACTTGTATGAAAAACACAGCCTCGCAGAAAGACTAAACTGGTGGGGCTTACCATTTATTGTCATTGAATTTTTTACCACAGTACATGAATTACTTTTTGAACATCAACCTAAAATTAATTGATTTAACGCTAATTTCTAAAATGCACTTCTTCATTTGAATAGAATATGACCTCATTTAGTTCAGAAGCAGAAACTTGATTGTACTTTTAAGACAAGAAATTCTAAATAATGGACCTGTATATTCAAATATGAGAGTGAAACAATAACCCGAAACTAAATGGAGAAATATCTTGTCTGAAGCTGAAACAGAATTGATCACACTGTGCCAGAAACCCCAATTCAAGAAGAAAACCAACCTTAAAATAGTTCCCCACTGGTGAAACATAAATGAGAAAGGTATACTCAGGAGCAGGTGCAAGACCAAGAACAGCTCCACTCCCCATTAGCAATGGTCTGATATATAAGGAACCTTTACCTGGAGGAGGAACCTGAAATGGGACATTTACACTTTAACAATCCAGCTTGAAGTATCAATAGGAGCGAAAAATAAAGGTGTGCCAATATTCAATTTACAACTTACCCAACGTTTGTTTGCGAAAACAGTTGCTTTTACTGCATCCACAAACTGATCAATTGTCGGTGATGGCATGCACATCCTCTCTGCACCCATTATCATCCGCATAGCATTTTCCTCAGGACGAAATAGAAGAAGGTTACCATCTTCTTTCCTGTAGGCTTTCAGACCTTCAAACAATCCCTAAAGTCAAGAAAAATAGAAGAAAGGAAAACAATGTGATAATCTTGAGTCAGGAGACACAATAAGATGTAAAATGAACCCAAAATTAAATTAAATGGAATCCCACAGCCCACATCCGTGATCCCTTTCAATTTAAGACATACAATTTAAAAAATAAATAAATAAAGGAAAGGAAAACCTGGCCATAATTTAAGACACCAGCAGAAGGGTTCAGTTCAATGTTTCCATATCTCTGTAATTCACCTTTGGAAAAGTTTCCACCTTTAGTGCATTTCATTGAATACATATAATCAGTGGGAACGTATGCAAATCCAAGGTCATCCCAGTCTATGTCAGCTAATTCAAATGTGTCCCTACCAAAACAGACCACAAAAACATGGCTTGTCACAACAACATATTCAAACAAATCCTTAACACCAACAACAAAGACAACAGAACAGAACACACCTGTGTGTATCAGAAAACGCAGCTCCACGCTTAAAAGGAGACACAGCTTTAAAACAAGAAGAAACCTGCTTTTGTAGCTGCCCAGAAACCACACAAAAAAAAAATCAAACAGATAAGCATTCAAGAGGGGGGGGGGAAGGGAAACGGGAAGGGCATCTAATTACCTTGAGAGACAGAGAGGGAGGAGGAGAGAAATTTGGAAGTCTAGCGCGGTGCTCTGAGAAAGGAAGGGAGGAAGAGTTGCGTGAGGGGTAAAGAAGGTAATTTGGTTGCAGACCACCAAAGACGGCGCTTCTCTCCATTCTCCTCTCTTTCTTTCTCTTCAGTTTCTTTCTCACTCTCTCGTCTGTTTTTTTACTGTGTGATTGTGAAGGACTTTTTCCTCTTATTGTGTGTGTGTGATTCTTCGCGTTTTTCCTCCCCTAACATTTTTTCTTAACATGGCAATATAATTTTATAATATTTAATATTATTAAAACAAAACGTAAACTGTTTTTTTATATACATTTCAACAATAATCCATTCCCGCTGCTACATTTTTATAAGGTAAGAATATTTTTGGATTAACTTGTATATTTTTTTATTAATTTATATATTTAATTGATTAAATTTTGAATTTATTTTGCAGAAATCACCGGTTTGAGTTTTACAAATTTTAGAGCCATTAGAGACTTACATGGTCGTTAATTTCAGGACTTGTAAGATTAGTCGAGGTGCACGCAAGCTGACTCTGATATCCACGTTAATATATATATATATATATATATATAATTTTAAGAATGTACTTTTTATATTGTGTGGATTGGTATTTTTAGAAGAAATTAATTAAATATTTATACTTAACAAATGTTTCGATATGTATGTTTTAAATTTCCCTTTCCATCTTTTCAATGTTTTACAAGTAGTAATCATGTTATCACGAAATAATATATTATTCTATATATGTTTGGTTTGATACATTTGAAAGAATTTAATTAATAAATATGTAGACTTGACTATGTATATTTTATATTGATTAGTTGAATGTTGGTTTTTTTCAAAAAAATAATTCTTACCTTCTCCATCTTTTCAATGTTTTACAAGTAGTAGTCATGTTGATCACAAACACTTGAATCTAGCTAGAAGGCTTGCCCCCTTTTTATTTTTTTTTAATTTTTTGGGTTTTTTCCGGGTATTTTGCAAAGAGAACTTTATTTAACTCTTTTTGTTTTTTGGTATTTTTCAAAGAGGATAAGTGATATTTCACTGAAATCAAATAAATAAATATGCTTTGAGGCATATTTAAGAAATATATACACACACAAATACAATTTTAAGGTTGATATTGAAGATTTGAAGCTAAAAATAAGCCTAAATAAAATATATCACAATCCACATATATTGTTTAAAAATACAGTAATGTTTATTTTTGAAAGTGTTTTTGGTTTGTAAATATATTAAAATAATATTTTTTTATTTTTTATATCAATACATTAAAATAATTTAAAAATATATAAAATTATTTTTAAATAAACAAATTTATCAAACCCTAAATATATGGTTTCAACATTTTATTATTCTTCAGCTTCCTCAAGTCAAGCACAAGTGAGATTTAAACAGGGAAAAAGACTAGACAAGATGTTTGGTATACATCCACATCAGCTTCACTTCTGACGTGTACATACCTACCTATCCAGGGGTGGACCTGGAAATTCTAGGTCTGGAGGATAAAAATAATAATAATACGTGGCACACAAAGAAGGATAAGCATCTTGAAACATGACATGAAGAGATTGCTACTGTTTTATTATGTGAAATAGATTTAACAAATATTGGAATATGACTATCTGATATTAAATAAATGCATGCTGATTTTATTTTTATTTTTATTTTTATTTTCTTATCTTTCCCGTCTTGTTTGTGTCTTCTTAAAATTTAAAAGCAGTGATCATGTCAATCACGTTAACGCTTGGATCTGTCTACAAAAGGCTGCTTCTTTTTTCTTTTCCTTTTTTTTTTTTTGTTCTTCAGAGAAGAACGGGCGAAGCTTGAAAACTTTGTCTAAACAACTGTTGAAATGTCTAAACAACTCGTTTCTTGCCAATAGTTTCCTCATTTCCAGGCATGCAAGGAGCCACAAATTATAGAATTACCTGTTGAAATGTCTAAACAACTGTTGATAATTTAATTTTGTTTCAAACACTACAGAAATAAAAACCCCGTATATATTAATCGCAACTAATAATTGTCGTCGCTTATATAAATATGATAATATTCCATAAAATGATAATTAATTTTGTAAATGGGCTGGATTCACATTTGCCATCTCTAGCACCGACGCCCGAATGCCATGCTGGTTGACTCTGAAACCAAGTATGCGGGGCTAAAAAACAGTTGGAAGGCCAGAAGATGCTGATTCAGGGTCTAACTTAAGCAGATACCTGCAAATCTTGCTTTCTACAAATTACGTGCTTCAATCTCCATTTGCGACAGGAGTTGAAGCTTGGTATCTTTTCGGAGAAGTAAACCTTGCCTGCACTGATACTACAATAAACCAAAGGTTCCAGAATTCGAAGAAGGAACTAAAAAGTTCCAACAGTGTATTTGATTATTACAGTGAGGAGACCCCAAACATGCAGGGACTCTAAAGATACATGTCGTGTATGTACAAGATAAGGTCTAGCCCCAACAGTCTTCTCAACCTCTACATACTGAAAGCTGTTTTCTTTTCTTTGAGGTAGTCATCTATCCACCCTTTAATCAGCTTGACTTCTGTCTCTCTCTGTTCTACTAACCAATCGGGATCCTCAGGTGTTGATGGTCGCAAGTCTATGTGATGGGCACCTGATATGTGGTAAAAGGAAAGAAACTAGATGAAATTTAACACGACAACGCACTCCATGGTTTGACAAAACTGAGATGCAAGTGTTTCCGATCGAGTGAAATATCAACATATGATCACCTCTTTGCATTCTTGTTGTGATGATATCGAGTAGAATGTATATAATTTTAGAATAATACTTCCATAAACCACATACATAGCTTTTAGCTTCTACATAAATGCATTTTTTACAGATATAAATGAGCACTGGCAACTCGAATTTTAAAAACTTACTGACAAGTGAACAAGGAGATTGATTTTCACAATATCAACAGACCAAGTTTTTGCATTGATCATGTCTAAACTTTATGAATGTCATCATGTAGACAAATTAGACATTTGAGGCCTCAAAACAATTCTGGTGGGCACCTTAAACCAGCTGTGGAAGAAGGCGGCCAACAAGATCTCGAGTAAAAGAATCTAGAGATATGATGACATAGCAAGTAACTTCACAAGAGACTGCCTATAAGCAGCATTACTAAAGAGGATCTACAAGGCGTAAAATTTATCTGAGGCGTCTATAGTTGTCAGAAACGTGACCAACAGTCTAGAAAACTAAACCACTAAAACTGTTTTTGCAGCACGTCTCTCAGTCATGGCTGACCCAATGTGGCCTATCAAATAATTGAAACTTCTTGAGTGTACTTTTATGTAGTTATCCGCATGTTTTTTTTTTCCCTTTATATTTTCTCCTGGATGAAGAGAATAGGTAGATAGGATCAGCCAGCCAGGAGCTTATAAGATAAGTTAACATAGGGTTTGAATATCTTTTATCCACCCAACATATTAGCCCAATGGTTATCCATGTTGGATGCATTGGCGCACTTATACTAAATTATTATTCTGCTTATCATAGGAATACGAAGATCCCCAATAAATAGTTCCAATGGACGGCAGAGAATGGAGCCAAAGGTTGTTTTAACATCGAAATATGACTTTTGGGTTAGAAGAATTACCTTGTTCAGTGACAAGGGCAACAACAGTTTCAGATATGTTTTGCAGAACACTGCGAAAATACATAAAAAGACCATTAAAATAGCATTGAATCTATAATTGCAAACCATATATAGCAGCTGCATACCTCCCACCACTCCAGGGATCCAGCAGACCATTTGAGAAAATAATGTTACTTCCAAAAGTTTCCAGGGCAGTTTTGATATCCTTTACGGTAAAGGAAAGCATATCAGAATAAAAGAATGACAATGACACAAAGCATTGTGCATATTACATATGTGAGAAGACAAAGCTATGCACAAGAAAACAAATCATGACATTGCAATATGTCACTGGCCTTCCATCTAATGTCTAACAAGAAGAAATTATATGGGAGCAAAGCATCACAGGATAGCAGTGCATCATATCCACCAATTACAATTATATATTTGTTAGTAGTGACGGTATCCATGTGGCAGACCATACAATGAAAGATTTGCCTTGGAAAATTTAAATGTATCTTAGAGATAAATTCATCAAGGTTGGACTGCTACTACTCGAGAGTGAGGCTGAGTTCCTGCTTCAAGTTAAGGCTGGTCCAATTAGACACTTGTTCTCTAATTTGAAGGTACAACTCTATCTCAGAAGATAAGCAATGAGACACAAGTAAGAGCCAGTACATACAGGTCTAATCATAGTTGAAAAGACATGTGCCATTGGCATCCTAGCAGTAAGAACTTGCATGCTCGTTTTTACACCTATGGCATGTATCTTTCCCAAAGCAGTAAAATAACTCTACCATATGAGATAACTTGTTTTTTACTATTAGTGAGAGAACTATACTCTATTGCCACATTTAAATACCCCATGTGTCTACTGAAATTGCTGACATAGCAAGTTCAAGTAGGGCCTAAGCTCTTGGAAAGAAAAGAGTGAGTAAACATCTCCACACACATGCATACCATTCATAACACGTATATATTCCGATTCACCTACACATATTTGAAGAATGAAATACATAGAAATTTCACATCTCTCTAAACAAACATGCAGCATGCTGATACTTTTGTATAATCAATTCAAAACCAACGAAGAAACATTTGTTTCCAAGCCCAACCAACAAGATACTTAACAATGAGAAAAACAAGCAATAACAAGGAAGAAACAGCAGAATGATCCCTTAGGACCAAAACAGTGAATATGAGGAAACAGATAGTCGTAGCTTATTAGGAATTGATAAATATAAAAAGAAGAGCAATCAATATTTGTCTTACTTGTCCACCAAATTCCGTTGTTATCCATCTAGGCCTTGGAATAACTCCAAATTCCTCCCAGCATCCCTCTTGGTAAGATGAGTAATTAAAGTCATATGTTGGAAACATGCTTGCATTGTGACTGCTAGACATTGGCATAACCATCTCCGTGCAAGCCTATATGGTAGAAAATGAAAAATAATAACATTTTAAAAAAAGAGAAAATAACATGCCAGTCTAATGAATGTTAAGCATATTCAATCATCACTCAAATCAATTCTAGACCTGCCAGTTCCAACCATCCAAGCCATGAGGATCATCATCCAGTTCAAAGCAGTGCGATTCCCCAGTATAATTGTAATATATGCTTATTCCTTCAAAAATCCTCTCCAAAATGCTGGTCCCATCAGGACAACCATCGATCCTTTTGCAAACCTAAAGAAAAATATATACAACATTTTCAAATTCATGACAGAAGAAGAATCTCATAAGAAAGCAGAAAACTGTAAGAAAATCCATAATGTTCCTGCACTTAATTGCAACAAAATATTATTAGGAGACTCAAAGAACGACAGAAACATTCTAACCTTAGAAAGCCAGCGGTTGATTACCTAGATAAGTTCACTAAATAAAAAGTAACACGGGTCATTATTGTCTAGGAATTATCCACAGAATGTGATATTCCAGACCCTACAGAAGCACGGTATGCGCAAAGCTCAAGAACTTGAAGGCTATAAAAGTAAAGATCAAGGAAAGTTACCAAAGTCATGTATGTGTATACAACAAGCACATGATATGAGTAATTTCAAATGAATAACGAATCCTTGCTAACCTCTCTAATCGGGCATCCAGGCAGAGGCATCATAAAGGAGGACGGATAGGGGTAATCCACCATAGCCAAATAACTATAAGCAGAATCCAACCAGTTGGCTAGATCTTCTGTACTTTTCAATTCCCTGTCAATCGTGAATGAAATTACCAAATAGGGAACCAACTAAAAGCATATAAAGAGGCTGTAATGTTTTGTTACCGGCATAAGTGGAAAGTTTTGGTTAATTGCACAAGACCATTCTTTTTGAGACCCTCAGAAAGCAATGCATCCCATGACTCTTTTATAGTATTAAAGCAACTGGTGCTTTCACGCTGCAAATATGAAACACAAAATTATATTGGCACTGAAAATAGTCGACAGGCAGCCGGAAGCCGCAGCAGCAGCAGACATACCTTAAAATCATTGGACACAATGTTATAAAAGGTTTCGGGCGGCACAATATCTTCGAATGGCAGAATTGGCGCGGATGAAGCAAGTGCACCAATTGCTACGTGAGGATACTTAAGCCGCATCCATGCTGCCAACACTGTTCGGATTCGTTCACGTTCAAAACCTCAATTTATTCTCAAACCATTCAAAATAAATGAAAAAAAAAAGACTAAGACTTACTTCCACCATAAGATCCACCGAACAGCACAACAGGGCACGCCTGAGCAGACAAATTCCTCTTCAAGTCAGTAATCAAAACAGCGAAATCAGCAAGCGCTTGCTCAGCAGTTAAATAAGACAACGTAGAAGCATTCTTATACGCCTCCTCTCTACTTCCGTACGGAAGCGACTCCCCATAATACCGGTGCTCCGGAAAAAGAACCATGGCTCCGAACAGAGGAGCAATTTCCCAGACAAACCCAGTATTAACAGCGAACCATTCGATGTCCCCTTCATTTCCACAGTAGAGGAAGATGGGACCCCGCCGCTCTGGACCCGCCCAGTGGTCGGTGTTTATCAGATACCGTTGAGGGAATTTCGGAAGATTTAAGAAGCTGAAGTGGTCTAGTTGTTGGTAAAAGTACTTGCTCTCGTACCTGTACTGTTGCTGTTCTTCTAGTTGGGTTTTGATTGGGTACGAGTGTTTAGAAAGGAAACGTGGGGCCCGTTTGGAGGAGAGATGATTCAACGGCTGTGATGCGAGTGTTGGTGGTGTGAAGATGATGGTGGTGCTAGTGATGATTATGATTATGATCGGGAAGAGAAGAGAACGGGCTGCCATTTTTAGACACTGTTGACTGTTGTGGGAAGCTGGAGCGGCGGGGCTGGACATTACTAGCGAGTCAATTATATAAATTAGTCCCTTTAGACTTTCCAAAGGAACTAAATGGTCCGTTTAGTTTTGAAAAATATTTTTTTGATTCTTTTAAACCCGAATTGGACCGAGACCTGGCCAGAGCTGGGTTTCACAAAAAATATAAGGGGTGACCTTATCAAAATTTATTGGCATTTTAAAAAACAAAAAAAAAATTAGTTTTAATTTTCTTAAAAAAAATTAAACTGACTTGAGTTAGTTCACTTAATTTATATCTTATACGAAGTCATCTTTCAAAACGGGTTTGATAATAATATTTTGATCTATTTCATGTTCTTTTAATAATAAAAATTAGACATGTTTTGGAACAAAATAATATAAAATTAAGTATAGTTAACCCAGTTAAGGACTAATTAATTAGTTTTTAAAACTAAGGAGATCATTGATTTGTTTTATAAAATTAGAGGGATTAATTTATAATTTACTCCATTACTAGTAGAATCTACGCATTGTCGTCTTTTCAAGAAATTCATGTTATGAACGACATGTCTTTGTGGAATGGATTTTGGTAAATCGGTATAACCTAAGCATGATATAACAAGGGAGAATGGAATGGTGTTTTTGGGGTGGGCTTTGAAGTCTATAGCCCAACAATAAAAGCTCAGCTAACAGTGTAAATGTTTGGCTAAATCCGGCCCAATCAATCTCCTTAACATGCACTAAGATCCGGCCCAATCAATCTCCATACGCATGTGACAAATAGTTGAAAGCCCAAAAAGAAACCTTATTCTTTTAAAACCCGGACGATTCAGATTAAAAAAGAAAAAAGAAAAACGAAAAACTTAATTGATGCAATCAAAATATAGTTATTAATCCATTGATTTTTTTTATTAAAATAATATTATTTTAATTTTTTTATTAAAAAAAATAGGTTGGCTCTCCTGTTCTCACGGGTCCTGAAGTTAACAATCATATAAATCTCTAGCAGCCATCATATTAGTAACCATAGACCTCAAATCTAAAATACAGAGAAAACAAACCTCTTAATCTCATGTTATTACAACGCACCACCCACCGCCTGAATTTTAAAACAACTCATTCAAGACATGGATTTACGTATTGGTACGAGAATACGTTGAGATGTTAATATTGCATCATAAAAGTATAATAATGGCTGATAAAAAGTGTCCAACTATTCCTGAATAGTTTTATACACAAATGGAGGTGTCAATTACTATCCAATCGCGAGTCGGAGAAAGGGGAAAAGAAATCATGATCACATGGATGCCTAATCCCTTGCAACTCCAAAGTCAATATATGCTAGCTCGGAGGGAGATAGAATCCTTCCTATACGGTGATTTGACTAATCTCCAACCCATAATTATGGATTCCTGCTCAAAGAAGATGCAGACACTTCAACTTAGGAACGCAATTTGAGATAACTAAAGATCTTCCATGGCACTATTTTTAACCCTTTATTAAAAAAAAAATTAATAAAATTATGCAAGTATTGGTTTGTGTCTTGATTAAAAATATTTTTTGAGATTTTAATGCTAACATTTAAGTTAAAGAATTCAAAAGAATAATAAAATTTATCAAGCTCTTTTCGTTATTTAAACATGTTTTCCATCGCAAATTATAATAAAAACCGTGGTTTGGGAAAATCTTCTCTATATAGTTTTTTTTTAATTTATTTTTTTATAAAACTAATAATAAAATCTACCATGATATCAAATATATAGTTACGAATCATTTACGTGTGTGTGTGGATAGATGGCTAAGCCATGCTCATGACCATGTTGCTTAAATGCGCACAGAGTCACGAGCATGTTCCTCCGCCGACAACAAGCCATACGCACCCAAACAGCACAATCTTTCATGGGCGCCAGATGGACCCCTGTTGCCATAGCTTTGTGCCACAGCACAGCAGGCACATTCGGTCTCTCAACTGTTTTTGTCCCAAGCCCCCAACCACCAAGTCAATTCCAGGCCATGTGAACGTCTTCCGAGCCCTCTAGGAGTCCAAGCTCATGTGGGTCCGCTTGTGGAGTTTCTGAGAAAGTCACCGTGGCTGGGGGGCTGACAGAGAACTTCCATCCGATCACTACTTTTCAAACGCAAGCAATAATGCTTGTATCCCAGCAGGCATTGGAGCAAGAGTCCAAGTGGGCGGGGGGTAGGCTAGGAAAAGCTAGCTATTTTTTGTTTTATTTTTATTTTTTTTAATTATTAATATTTTTATCAGTAATTTACGTATATTTTAATTAATCTTTCAAGGTTTTAAAATTAATGATCAGGTAAATCTTCAATAACTTCAAAGTTTGTGACACTCAAATTTATAATTTCTAAAAAACAAACTCTAGATTTAATCAGTTAAGATACCTTTCAAAATTATACTCTTACTTTATTATTTTAGTGGGAGGATGATGGATCCCCTCCTCTCCTTTCGTCCCTTTTCACTGAAAAATAAATCAAACTAGGGTGATTGTATAGTATTACTTTAGAACGAGACTCTTTTTGTCCAATGCCGAATGATTCCTCTCCTTCAGCAAATTAACTCTTTGTCTCTATGAAGATAACCTACTCATACATCTTTCTTTTTTCCTGCGTCTGCATGCACTTTTAGTCTATCCAGCAACGAGCACATCAATGCCAAGGCGGCAGTGCCCCTCTGTATATTTTATGATTTAAGAAATCTAAAAGGGATCGCGAATTTATTGTTAATGCAGGGACAAATCATAGTGGATTCGCGCATAGATTTGTTTTTTCTTTTCTTTTTTTCTTTTTTCATTTGGTTATCAAAGTTTATTTCGATTCAGTTCTTCTATATTAATGGCTTGTCTTGCGATTGTTCAAACTGAGGTTCAGCCTTAATTTTTTTAAAAATAAATAAATAAAAAAGGCCAAGGCTCTCGAGCATATGCTCAACATTTTGGATGTAACTTCTTTAAAATTAATTAATTAAATACACATTATTTTATGTAATACCATTCAAAATTAACTAAGTTTTCAT
>Ga0325403_1003079_pt1 | contig 15068 bp, 8 predicted proteins | sample PopdelMetagenome_19_FD_205665 | JGI IMG/M metagenome (GOLD analysis project Ga0325403, IMG submission 205665) | Populus deltoides microbial communities from Bellville, Georgia, United States - Xylem-PdKOR-R4 | ecosystem: Host-associated > Plants > Phyllosphere > Stem > Wood/Secondary xylem...
GTAAAGTGAGATTGCAAGAGCCTGAAACAAAAGGTGAGGGTTATACAGCAAAAACCCAAGACTTGGTGATTTTGTCTGTCTACCAACCATATCAAGTACTTTTCTACATCTCCAAAGTCTAATCCATCATATCAGATATACTCTAATTCAGAAGAGCATCACTCTAAATATATTATTTATAAACTGGGATAAAAAAAGCAGACAATATCCAACCAAGGTAAATCTCAATGGGGAACAATGGATGTAGAAACAAAATATTAAAAACTTGAAGATGGGAAAGAATTAAAAAGCCAGAAATCATCCTTTTATTGCATAACAGAAAGCAAAGCAAAGCAAAGCCAAGCGAAGTTTAATTAATATACGTTGATAAGCTAGCATGATTTCTTCTCTTCACAACTCTATTCTAGTATTCTTCTTTTCCTCCCAATTTAAACGCCTACCTCTTAGTACAACACAGTATCACACTGATCATGAAAATCTCCTCTCTAGCTAGCTCCTCTATCAGTAAGGCGGTCTAGCAGCATGTGCCCAAGCATAGGCGTCATGCCCTAATTGCTGAGCTCCACTTTGCATTAGATTTGGTGGCAGATAGACAGGCATAGATGAGGGATCAGGCAATCCAGCTTGTTGTCCACTGCTTCCGATCGCTGGTGGGGAATTATTAGCTCCGCTTTGGATGTGTCCCTGACCACCACTTCCAGCTTCTTCATCATCCTCTAATGGTAACCTCTCATAAGTGGCATTAGCAAAAGTTGCAGCAATGACCATGACCGGCCCTGCTGCAATTAGTGATCCAACCACACTTCCTCCAACAACCTGCCCTTGTCCGCCGGCAAGGTACACAGTCAGTCCAGTAGAGCCAGGAGGAGCCGGTCCCGGCAAAAATGCCCCAGTTAGGGACAAAATCTCAAACCTACCGTGGAGCGCGACTACAGCACCCGGTGCTGCCGGTTGTCTTAGGGTTACGTTGGCCACGGAGCCACTGCCACTAAGCACACAAACACCCCGTTGACGCCTCCGAGCGAACTGTGCCACACTCTCAGCTACATCAGCACCGCCAGCAATTTCCATGACATGGCTACGGAGGGCATTAGGGCTGTCTCGAGTCACAAAAATTGGTGGTTTGGGTTTGTTTTTCGACCCAGGAGGCCGGCCTCTAGGTCTTCGGTTACCTACCTCAACAGCACCCTCTTTAGCCTCATCTCCGGTATCTCTATCATCATCATCTTCGTCCCTTCCACCGCTTCTGTTGCTGGTTTCATTAATGGAAAGTTCACGATTGATTTTTCCTAACGAAGGTGAATTGGATGAAGAGTCAAGGCCAGGCAGGCCAACTTGACCCGTCCACCAAGGATTAGCCAGGATTGCTAATTAAGGGAACAGAAAGGAATTAAGAGAAAGGAAGGAGAAGATCACTTAATTGAATTTCAGTTGGTTTTATTTAGGAAAGGTTCGAGACCAGAAAGTCAAAGCAAGGTTTAGCAAGAAACATTTTTTTTTAAGAAAAAAGGTTGAATACCACAATCAATAGGGTTCTTTTACAGACTAGCTAGCTCCTATGCTGATGATCTTCTTCCTCAGATTTTGATGAGGGTGCATGTGAGAGAGGAAGAAAGAAATTAAGATTAGAAAAGGAGATAGCTAGGGAGAGCTTGTGAAAAGAGAGAATTAGATGCAATTGGTCATCGAATCAAGTAAAGCGTGGCACGATCGATTCAAGATCAGTGATTTTAAGAGAAAGAACAAAGAACTGATGCAAAACCCGTCATAGAATCAATCAACACACAAATAAGAGAGAAGAAAGAGAAAGAATTATAAACTAAAGCTCACTAGTTAGAGATTGGAAGTTCATCAAAGAAAATGAACTGATCTCTCAAGAGACAAAACAATGGAGCTTGTATAATTTCTTTCTTTGAATGTTGGCTCTGTGTTTTTTCTGTGCCTTTGCGTTGTGTTGTGATTCAGCAAGGTAGCTAGGCAAGGGTTTTTTTCTCCTCGACCATGTACTTTATTAATACTACGAGCTAGTACTAGCTAATAGTAACGTGATCAACAATATATTATAAGATCTTCTTTTAGAGGTCATTGAAATTAGGGTTTCGTGGGGTCTTGTGCGCGTGGGCAGGTGGGAAGCACGTCGTTTTCTCGTGCCCCAATATTACAGTATTTTTAATATGTTTTGATTCTCTTTATAAATATATTAAAATAATATTTTTATTTATTTTTTTAAAAGTTATTTTTAATATCAACAGATGAAAATAATATAAAATATTAAAAAAATTAATTTAAAATATATAAATAATATATTTTTTAAAATGCAAAAACAAAACAACCTCTTAGTTTATTAAGGTACTATTTGGAAACAAAGCTCAAATGTTTCTTGGTAAAAATTTGAATTTTTTTTAAAATTAATTTTTTTATATTTTTAAATTGTTTTGATGTGTTTGTATTAAAAATAAATTAAAAAAATTATTTTAATATATATCATATAAAAGCATTATGATAATAAAGATGATGCACGTATGACTGCTATGATCAGTTGCTCGCAACCTTTCCCTTTGCACTCTCTTCATAATCTTTGAGTCTAATAATCTCTATGTTTATGGGTCGGCCACAAGTCGTTCTCTCGCTACATAAACAAAGTCCCGTCAACTTAATTAATTACAATTCCAATTAGTGTTATATTTACTAATTATTAAATTTGATAATAATTAATTACCAGGTAGATGGAGAGCTTTTGGCTTCCTGATAATTAATGTATGGTTATAAAAAGCTCTAAAGATTGGGATGCACACTTTCGCTTCTCTCTAACTTCATATATAGCATAAAAATAAAAATAAAAAGAGTTGTAAGATCCTCGTAATTAATTATGAAATTAATAACTATATGCATGGTAATAAGATCTGTGTTGCATGCCAAAGGTCGAGTGCTCAAATTTCTAATCTTAATTAATTTCCAGACAAGAACATAAAAGGAAAACAAATTTTAAGATGTTGATGTTTAATTGAACCCCGCCCATAAAACAAAAGAAAAGGACAGGATGTTTACGCGTCACGTACGTACGTGTATGTATTGGCCAAATTATACTTGGGACTTTTTCTATTTATCTTTCCCTTTTCCCCTATCCTGATCCACGTTGCATTTACTTGTACCGAAACAAAATTAATGCTGAAATGTCTTTTCACATTACTTTGTACGTACCTCGCTAGTCATTAGGGTCTTTTCTTTGAATTTTTACTCCTACATATGAATGAACACATCCATGTCTGGTGGGTGACATCTGTAGGAGGACTGGTTATGGAGGTGCGAGTTGCTTATTTATATCATTCTACCACTACTGTTACTTTAACGACTAGCTTTGCAACCCTTGATCACCAAGGAATATGGATGGCCACCAGTACTGATCGAGCTATTGATCCTCTGACTCTTCCATTGTTGCTCTCACATTTCGGTACATTTGTAATTAAGACTCACGGACGTATAGTTCTTGCCATTACCTGCCGAGAAAAAAGGTGCATGTAAATCTAGGTGTACAATTACTGTCAGGCAGTAAAATGTTCAGAGTGCAGGTTGCAATAATTTTGTTATTATGGTATGATACTGCTGCTGCTGCTGCTGCTGCCTGGTGGTGCTGTAGATGTGTAGAGTTCATGCAAATACTGTGAAATTACGGTAGAGGCAACGAGACAGAAGTGATGGCTGCATTTGCCTTATTTAATTTATTTTAATTATGCTGGATCAACGACTGGACATCTAGAAGCCTACGACTAGGATAGGTTGAAAGAGTGTTCTTCCAAATTCGGAAGAAATCGTAAAGCCAAATAATGTTTGTCCAGCTATGGAAACTGTTCAGTGAGCTTTTGCACGTAGGAATTCTATTGCTGAGTTTTGTACGTTAAATGAATGGACGTAGAAGCCTACTCTGTTTTTTTTTTTTTTTTTTTTTAGAACCAGAGTATCGTTTGACTTTTATTAAGCTTTATTCAGCGAGAAACTACAGGTGGGAGGATCAAGAATGGATAGGCTATTGCTAAGGAAACTAGAAAACAACAGTCCTTCTGACCGGTCGGCGTGAGTTCCAGAACATCTTAACTATTTCACCATTTCTGGATTAGCCAGAACAGAAACCAAAAGATATAGGGAAGAATAGTTTGATCGGCAATTTTTATGAACATTAATTACAAGGCCTTCACCTTCCATTAATTTTGTTCTCGTGATCTAAGCTTAATGCAAATCGCCAAGCCCAAGATCTGCAAGAATGGGAAAAAAAAAATTGACGAGGAAACACGCTCAGTTAATTCACAAAATTTCCCAAGGAAACATACTAAGTTCAAAGTACAAATAGACAGATTTAGTTGAATCATTTAAAACTAAACCCCTACAAATTAATCAGTTAAAGAGACATCTAATAGAACCACAACCGACAGGATCCTAATCAGTTACACAAAATTTACAGCGGAAGTTAACCATGTAAACTGTAAGATTAAGATCCATTGAAGAAGAAGCGAGTGAAAGCAACGGTCTGAAATTCTGAATCCAGGCTTGTTTTAGAATTTAGTGGATTTCTCCATGTGCTGTAGTTTCAGTGGAGAGAAATGCTCAGAGTAAAAATCCGAGGGTCAACGTATTGCATCATGGCGAAAAAAATAATGATTTCAACATTTGGTTTCGTGCAGTGGAAATCCCCACCGCTTCGTCTGGAGATTTCCTTGTACAACACTAAAAAACACTGCATGCTAACATGCCTTGACATTTTCTGTAAGTTCTAACAATTGCTTCCACTCCATGATTACTTGAAAACACCAGAACACGGTAAAGCACGTAGTATACGTTCAATCACAGGCCATCTCATTGCGGATACGGTAAACCATGAGTTATCTTCCAACTTAAGAAAGGACATGGTCATTGCACTTGGAGCACCCTTGCAAAATCCCATTGTCAATCAAGGACTTCAAAGGTGAGGTACTCATAATTCTGCTTCAACCTTGCTTCAAGTATACAAGGACCCTGCAAACAAAATGTTAATCAGCATCAATGGAAGATATATGTTCAGGCCATGCATCCCTTGAGTAGAATTTACCTTCCTCTTCAATTTTGGTTTCCTATGCTAAAATGTAGAAAACTTTTAGCTCAATGGAAGCTGACCAAGATTTTGAAACTTTATAAATTTGGCAGGGAGACAACTTTAATTCACTTTGTATGAACAGTTTAACAGTAGTAAGAAACTGGTCGTGAAAAGCTTTGGCCCTTTCAGATATGAAACAGTTATTTTGCAAATGATCCAACATTAATTCATTTACCTAATGAGATAATACAGAATTAAAAAGGAGAGGATGAAAAACCCTGCAAGGGCACATGTTCTCCTACTTGATTTCTTTTCAAATACCTGCATAGCAAGAACTTTATTATGCTCAGCTATTTCCACGCAGCTAAGTAAATAAAAAATAACTGCAAAGTAGTTCTAGCTTATTACCATCTTGAATCGATCCATGGTTCCTGACATTATACCCCTCGATGTGTCCATGTTGTTGCCCTGATTTTACAACAGATTTCGCTCAGAATAAAGAAGTTGAAATTGTTTTCCCTAAATTTGGGACTGTCAATCAAAAAATATAAACCATATACCATTCGATCAAGCAAACGGTTTTGACTCTCCACTTCCTCATGTATATCACCTGTTAACTGTAAACAATATGTATACATATCATGAGTTGCTTCAAAAAGAAAATTTGGATTTATTTACCAGAAAATGCACTTAAACATTTATATGCATCATCAGCCAAAAAAAAAACTACTTAATTTGCAGGAAAACATCAATCCTGTATAACTTTCATTTCTCTTCCATGATCAAAATGGTGTCTTATCAATAAAGAATTCCAATAGGCTGCAGCAACAGAACTTCTAGTATTACACAGATGCCTGTGAGAATGCACGCAAGAGAGTGCATGGCATACAAAACTTTTTTTACTTAAAAAATAAAAGGATTTTATTAGATAAAAAATGGAGAGGATATACAAATAGGAGGATCAGGAAACTCCAAAGACAAACAAAAATCTAAATAGAAGGGCTCTTCAATCCCTCTGACTATCTGCACATACATACAATTACACAGGTATAATTCATCATAAAAGCGGAACCAACATGAACAAATTTATCTGTGTGTGAAGAGTGTGTGTGTGTGACATCAATTGAGTACATACATTACAGGAAGCTATAACAAAAAGGGTGGCATATTAGGTGATGTAACATTTTGAATCTGCTTTCTTCAGTTAATGTTAAGCAACACTGGCACTATCCTTCCATTCCCTGCTCCATCATACGCCTAGGAGAATTTGATCTGGGATATGCAATTTGTATGCATAAGCATAGCGAAACTTCACAGGGTGCTATACAATATTAGCACATAAAACAATCACAAATTTCAATGGATTTTTTATATATATAAAAAAAACTGGTAAACATGAACTTTCCAAAAAAAAAACGAACAGAAAAAACACCTGAACACAAAAGGCAAGGATAACTAGATAAGTACAGACCAGAAGCCCCTGAACGGTTTCAACCATGTGCAAGCTTGTTTAACATGCATCTCACCAGTAAGAACCTTATTACTGCCCATCATTGACAAACAACAAAAGATGCTAGTGCTGTGTAACAATAAAAAAGATGATTGTATTGTATTGTATTGTATTGTATTGTATTGTAATTGTACCATGTCAACTTAGTTCAGAATACTACTCAACTATACATCGGCAACAACATTCAAAACAAGTCTGAAATGAAAGAGCATTGTGCATGTCATCCCAAATTAATCATGACACGGTACAGATTTCATGAACCAAGAACGTAAAAACAAAGGCAGGTTCAGGCAGCAGTGTATTTAATATGAAAGGAAGTAAATTAAATAAGGAGCGATGCAAAGGATTAGTTTTAAAGTTTGGGAGAGAGGCATACTCTCTTGAGGAAAAGAACTCTGTCTTGCAATGTGTGGACAGCCTTATCATTGTCATGGTCGTCGGTTTCGTGGGAAAAGGAAGAGGATGGCCTAAGACCTCCTTCTTCAAGCCCATCATCAAAGAGAGCTGTTCTCGAATTTCGATGCTCCCTGCCATCATTTTGAAAATACATTCAAGCAAATCGAAATCGAAATGCATACACAGTCTGTTATAATTTTAATTAGAAAACGAAAATGAAACCCTAGAGCTAGGATAGAAAGAAATAACCAAGCTAGATGTGATTTAGATTAACAAAAGTCATATTGGATTGAGATTGAAAGGAGTATCTGATTCGTTAACTAACCTTCTGTAACTCATTGGCTGCTGCTGCTGAATCAATGATCAAAATGCTGGTTTCTGCTTCTCTATGCGAGTGTTTGGTTGCTGAGAAAATCTTTAAAAAAAAAGAGCACAAGCCGGGATCCGGCCTCGAATTTTGTTGGTTTTTGTTTTTTTAATTGAAAAAACTAATTACTGGGCCATAATAACAATCCGGCGAGAATATTGACTTGCTGAAAGTTTATCCACCGAGAGCGTCTTGAGCCTTCCAAGAAGGCCCATTATTTTTTAAGGTATGCCCCAATCATTTAATGAAGATGGTGAGGCCTAACTTTCTCAAATTCAACTGTGTGTTTTGAGAGAAATTATTGGGTGCATCAGAAATTGTATTTCATCCTTTCACCATTCTTTTTTTTTTAAAGTATAGGATTCATTATAAAAATAAGTTATAGTTTTACATTTTTATGAAACAAAACGAATACAATTTTTGATATACTAAATAATTTTTTTTATATATCAATTTTTTCCCCATTACATAAAAATACTAAAACACGTGAGATGTTTATTGTTGAGCCAGCACTATTCACATACTCATAAACACGGATGGTACTATGTATTTTTTAATAATTCATTTTGGTTTTTAAATTTTTATTTGTGTAATTTGATCCTAATTAAAGGCTAGTCGCATCTGAATTCTTAGTCAATGGTAAAATTAAAAGGACAATGAAAATAAAAAAAAACACTAAAAATAAATGGCGTGCCAAAGATTGCATGAGAAATACACTTACATCCTAGATCTTTAAAAATAACACAATGTATACAATTGAGGTTCTGTTAAATTTTAAAAAATTAATTTTGATACACAAGTTTATTTTTGTTATTTTTCAGTCCCTGGTTAAAAAGAAGAAAGAGAGATAATTTGCTGGATTCTGATGATATTAGAGAAAGTCATCGTTCACTCCATTTTCGAACATCAAAATAGGTTTTCTTGGTGTCCACGGGTTCCATAAGATGAGAAGAGCTTCATAGTGGTTATGTAGAGTCTTGATGTTGCATGAACAAATAGATATGAGCTAAGAAAGCCAAAACTAAACCAGTTTGATATCAGTTTTTTGGACTATTTTTGAAGTTGATGAAATGATTTTTGGGTGCTGTAAGGGTGGTGACAAGGTGTTCTTGGATTGAAATAACTTGAAAATTGTTTTTTTTGCCAAAAGACTAGCTGCCTGGTTTTTAGCCACCATTGTGGTGACTGAAATCTGTACTTGCAGACGACACATTATCTGTCTTGGCGAGCAATGTTTTCCCTACTTATTTTTTTTCAAAAGCTAAGTACGAGTGACAGGTCATTCATTTCTTTTAAAAAATAAAAATAAATAAAAACATGCCCTAATTTTCAGGTCTGAGTTTGATGGCCCATCAACGTTTTTAGTCTCTTCATTTCAGTGGCTCAAGCGTGCTGAGCCATAGACCCACGAGTCTAAATATTTTTTAGCTTTATTTTTTTCAGGTTGAATATAAACTTAAGGGAAAAAAAATATTAAACCCAGTTGAATTTATGATTCGGACCATAAATTTTTTTAAAAAAAACCTTCATATATAATTTTTTTATAAGAAAAAAAAACATCTATCCCGTGAAATGGCCAGTTCTTTTTCTATTTTAGGAGTTGGACTCATGTACTTTGCACGTGATTTTTTTTAGCATTTTTCTATCAATGGATTCTAACGATGGAGGAATCCAAATTGTCACAGGATAAAATTGATGCAAGAAATTGTGTGGGGGTAAAGATATTGAGGAATCCAAATCTTCACAGGATAACATTTTTAATACTTTTAGAAGAAATTTCATTACTCGTGTGATGAAGAAGAACAAAGCAGGGTTTGGTTCCTTTTCTGTCTCCAAATAATAATAAAAAAGCTGCAAATGTTAAAATATTTTTTACTTGAAAATATATTAAAATAAAATATTTTTTTATTTTTTAAAAATTATTTTTGACATTAGTATATTAAAATAATTTAAAAATATTAAAAAAATAATTTAAAAATATTTTCAGAACATAGAAAAAAAAAACAATCTTTTATTTAAATAGAGCATGAGATTAATAGAATTTTCTCTCGAATTGGTGCTCTGAACCACACATGGTGTGAGTACCCGCGCATGCAAATACGCACACTCAAGTGCATGTTTAATTATTGGGTGAATACTAGTAGTAATAATAATATAATAAGTCAACGTTTATTTTTATTTTTTGATAAATTCAGACCAGAGACCACATAGGGTTTCTAAATCAAGGGGTCTTTTATTATCACATCAATGCTCTCTTCTACCGACTGCAACCTGTTTAATGCCACGTGATACCACCTGCTTTCAGCCTTGGATTTATCTGGTACGTCCGTTCCTCTGATTGTTTCAAGTCCGGCATCACCGTTGGCAATAAATATTTGTAATTTCTCAGGATCATTAGTAAGCAAAAAATCATGAAAACTTGCATTGCAAACTAACTCATTTGCTCACGAAGCATGCAATAGAGGACCAAAGCCACTGGTTTTGTCTGACCGAAGGTTCATAACCATGTGTGCCTGGTCTGCAAATAGTTACAAGTTGGCCCTAAACCTAAAGGACTCACAGTGCATAATAATGCTTCGTTTCAGAAGAAAGAATGCACAGAATCACATAAATAGATCTTAACAGAACCAGAATTTCAGAAGAAAGAATGCACAGAATCACATAAATAGATCTTAACAGCACCAGAATAAAACAGTTAACTTCGATCGGATTGTTCACACATGTCTTGCACATGAATGCCTAGATGCTTGTGTGTCGGAGAATAATATAAATTATATCTTGGAATTTCAAACTCATAAAGCTTTTAATTGATGAAGTATGTTAGAGAATGATATAAATCATATTTTGAGATCTCACATAACACAACTAACACTCTTGCACATGACCGCCTCTTCCACACCAGATGCTTGTGGATGCAAGAATACTAAAGAAGAAAGCACAAACCCATGCATTAGTCAATTGTTTTCCATGCCAGTGACCTCATCTCGCATTCATTATGATGCCTTACTGTCTTCATGCAACACAAACAGGGTGTGTAACCCATGGGTGCATTGTGCTACAAAATATAGAGAAGGATGATGTTGGTGAACTTAAAGAAGTTATCACTGGACATGAAAATGCTTGATTGATGTGTCGCTAGAAGGATTTCAATTTGTTGTTTACTCGGGGGTGGCCAATTCTGATTAGAAATTTTAATCAATATAAATTTAATTGTCCAGTTCAATACTAAAACTAGGAGACTGCAGATGCATATTACTAGCTGATCGACAATCCATCCGATAATACACTTATGCACAGAAAATTAGATAAGTTTATCATATTGTTTTTAATGGGATAAAAACTTCTCCTTTAAAACAGCTTTTAACAAGATAAAAGTTGATTATTATAATGTTCAGAGATACACCAAACAATTTCAAAAAAAAAATATATATATATATATATATATATATATATATATATATATATATATATATATATATATGTTTATGTCCAGTTCATCATAACAAACCCTCCCTTGTATTTTCAATGACCTGATTCCTTGAGTTAAACCTCTACTTGCAAATGTCACTGAAATTTTGATAAGTGAATACCACAGATTGTACACAGATATATACACATTCTACAGAACAGAGAGATTTTCTCATAATTAATTGAATTCATGTACTTCAAAAGTCAAAACTTCCCATACCTGGCAGTGAAAAACATTAATCAACTCAGATCTTCAGTTATGTAAGTCATCAGTGTGAAAAGCTTGAAAATTAATCTTGTTTGAACTGTCATTTGTGTCTTCATTCAAGTATCAGGAGTCAACAACTACACTTTACAACCTCCTTCAGGTATTCATATTAATTAAGATAATTAAACAACAAAGGAAGCTCGGCACTGCAACTGCCATTGCATGCAGTCTTCAAAATCAAAACTACTTGCACAATCCAGCAAAGCATTTTGCTGATGTTCATAGCGACATATGTAATTCATCCCAACAAGAAGCTCACAAATAGCTGCCTCTGTCTTTCCCCTGTCAGCAAAATACAATGTCTGAAGTAGAAGAACATTTGTCCGCTTGACAATTTGGTGCTGCTCGAAATTACGCTCACTTTGCCACCTGATCATGTTATGCGCAAGAGGAGCAAGCCACCTGAGCATTCCATCTAGAGTCCCCTTCCAATCATGGGCAAGCGGAGCATCATATATAGCAAGATGCTTCACGTAGGACTTGAGGTTAGTCCTCAGAGACATTCTTAGGCTTGTTGGTAACATCTGGTACAAGTCATCCCTTGCTTCCTCACCCACTAAATGGGGATAGCGAAGCAATTTCTCTATAACAATTATGACATTTGCATAATGCAAGGCCAAGGCAGATCCTCCAATTGTGGAAGGAGGAGCATAAACCATTAGCCTACTTTTGGGACCAAACCGTGCATTATTCATCCCACCACGCCTGGCTTGTCTTTGATCTCCACTGAAAGAAACTCCTCGATTGGAAAAGCCTGAAGGGATTGGGTGCTCTATCTTCAAACTACCATTGCCAACACTATAACAACGAGAAGTTTGGCTCCTCTGGTCCTCATCGACGGCAACACAACTGTCATCATCATCAAACTTCGAACCCGAACTGCTCGAACTAAGGCAATCCAGGAAAAGCCTTCCAGGACTAGTCCCACATGGAAACACGATATCTTCAGTTCGAAATAATAGATCAACTTCACCTTTCCCTGAAGCAATCCGAGGTTTAATATGTGTCTCCCTTTTCTCAACCACGGCTCTCTCCATTGGTCCCGATTGACACAAATTGCTACTTCTCTTGCTAACAGCCCGTCTCAGTGACCCTGAAACCCTTTGTGAACCATGACAATCACTAATATGTCCTGGGACCTCCCTGCATTCGTCCTTCATGGGAGGGGACGAACAGACCCCTTCGACAGCCCCAGGGCCCTTCATTTGCAACACCGATTCCCCAAAAACAACAGAAATCCTAGCGTAAATAGTACAAACAGTCCTAGCCAACAATTCAACAACCTTATCACAAGTCTGGTTCCAAAGAGAAATCTCCTTAAGATGCCTCACATCCTGTTTCTGCCAAATAAGTTTCTGCTCAAACGCCCTTCGACTCTCTTCGTGTTGATTCTGCTGAAATTTCTTGGTAGCCTGCTCCAATTCATTCAAAACCTCCAGTTCACAATACAAATTAGAGGTTGCATTCACATACCTCTCCATCTTCTTAACCATACCCTCCATATCCTTAACCAAAAACCCCAAGTCCTTCACATCAATAACCCCACCAACAATATCCCCATAAACATGCTCAAAACCCTGCAAAGCAGGCTCGACACACTTCTTTCCTAGCCTAGAAACAACATTAGCTACCCTGTTCAAGTCATCGAGTTTCTCAGCTAAAGCAAGCTGAAGAAGGTAACTTTCATCAGTAGACACCAAGTTCTTAACTCCCTCGGATTTCAAGATCTCATTTTTTAGCTTTGAGATCTCAGAATCAGAGAGGGACTTGTGGAGGTGTACAGTTTGAGACAAGACATTAGCAACCTCAAAAGACAAGATGCCAATGATTTGTTTGTCTTTAGAATCTTGTTTATTTCTTGGGTGGTTGTGGTTGTGGTTGTGGTTGTTCTTTTTCTTGGAAGATTCAAGAAGAAGTGCGTGCTTAAGATTGCTACTTACCTGGTTTCCCATCTTCACAATCCAGGCTTCTGCCACCATATCTCTAACCCCAATCACCAAGAAATGAATGCTCTTTCAAAAGCAAATGTGAATCTTTTACCTTGTTAGAAGAGTGTGTGTGTCTTTGTGGAGGGAAACAAGAAATGGCTGGTAGCGGCGTTTAAGAGAAACAGAAGCTCCTCGGGGGATTTTTCATCTTTTTTGTGTTTTTTGGGCGTGTGATGTTAGGACTGGTTTTATTTCAAAAGTAAAAGGGGTTGAGCTGTGTTCTGATTCTTGAAGGTGGTCCAAAGCCAAAGGGTATGCCAAATATTGCTATGCTACGCTGTTCCTTTTTGTTTGTACAGTGACCTAAGAGTGGGACTGTTATATATATTTAAGTTTTCTGGGTTCGACTTACAATTTATCAGGACCTTCATCTCCTTTATTGCATTTGGTGTACTGTACAGAGAGTAAAATATCCATCTAATCTTTTGTCAAACAACTGATATGTTATTTTCAATAAATTTGGTGCTGGTTTAGATGGGCTAAAATATCCATTTCAAGATTTTTGCACTGGATTGGACTTCGGAGAAAGAAACAAAATAAAAAATCTATTTTTTATATTAATATATTAAAATGATTTAAAAACATTAAAGAAATAATTTTAAATTAAAAAAATTAAATTTTGAACCAATAGTGTTCTGGCGGCAACGAGAAACACTATTAGTGAAAGAGACCATTTCCCACACTTCGCATAAAGGAAAAGAGTAAAAATTCGAAGAGGCACAGTTCCAATCTCAGGAGCAGGTGAGATTTCAATTTTGAAACCTTGTCTTGTTTAGTTTTTTATTTTCTTATTTTTGACCCACAGCCAGTGGAGTAGGAACTCTATTTCGGGAGGGCAGCTCACGGGCACTCTGTCAGTACTCGACATAAGTGGGTTTGACCTCACAAGTCACAACGTGCTTTAGGGTCACCCTAACCAACAGTAGCTGGAAAGAGTTTGACTTCGACCTCCCTTATTCCGATTTCTCTCTCGAGGAAAAAAAAAAAACGTCTTTAAATATTTCATGTAGGACACAGTTCATGCTGACACAGTAAGACCCATCTGAATGGAAGTACAGGACTCGAAAAATCAAAATCCTTTTAACCATAAGAGCCGAAAAGGCAGCAATGTGAAGCCAAAATGTTCATACTTTGCATATATAGACAGGTCAAATTGATTGATACGGTAGTTTGCTAAATTTTGCTTAATCACGTTGTGTGAGGAATTTATTTGGTGTAAAATATATCAAAATAATATATATTTTTATTTTTTAAAATTATTTTAACATCAAAATAATAATAAAAATATATATATAAAAAAATTTAAACAAAACAAATCAAATTTTTAAAAAAATAGTTTCAACTGTGTTTCTAAACCCTACGTTAATAGTTTACTTGCAAGCCTATGTTAACGTACAGGAAATTTTTGTAATTATTGGAGGATGTAGGCATTACCTGCTCCATCTCTCTCTCGCAAACACTTGAATACTTCATCTTAGGATATAAGAATATATAGCAAATTAAAGATAACCATATCATCAAATGTCTCTTTCTCTATAATATGGGACTTCTTCGGTTTATTTCGTTATGTTGCATAGAAATACCGATCAAAGGTTCGGGAAAGTTTGTCAAAAGCTAACCATAGTGGGAGTTGTTAGATTGAATTTTTATATTTTTATTACGAGGACAGTTTGCATGCTTGGTCAAGACCATGCGCGTGGATGGATTTGGCGAGGAATTAAGAAACAATCACATGATGACAAGAGGAGAGGATAAAACCATTGTCCAGATCACTCGTAACGTCATGGGTTTTGGCATCTCTCCTGCAGTCAAGATATGTCCAGTTTATATACCTAAGCAGATGCCCCAATCTCTCATGTTAGCATAATAAATAATAATCATGATAGATATAATTATGAGTTAATTATTACAACTTTGCTTGGATGAATTTTTCTTGATAAAGAGTCTTCGTTGAGGATCTTTGCCTTTGCTTAACCCACTTTACTAGTTTTTGAGATCATCATTAT
>Ga0325403_1003081_pt1 | contig 15061 bp, 8 predicted proteins | sample PopdelMetagenome_19_FD_205665 | JGI IMG/M metagenome (GOLD analysis project Ga0325403, IMG submission 205665) | Populus deltoides microbial communities from Bellville, Georgia, United States - Xylem-PdKOR-R4 | ecosystem: Host-associated > Plants > Phyllosphere > Stem > Wood/Secondary xylem...
CTAAATCAATCTGCTGAACTCCAATTAGAACAGTTTTATTTAGTCAATCAAGTCCCAAAAGGTTTTGAGATTTCTCAATTGGGACTTTCTTTCCATTTTCTGTCAATTTTTCTTTAAAAATACTCCCTTTTTGGGCATATAATTGGACAGAAAATTCTAAGGAGGTTTGCAAAAAGGACCAAAATGAGAAATGTTTGAGAGATTTGAGTCCTAATTGATAAAGTGCATTGTTCTTGGACTCACTTGAGAATCGACATATAAATTGGGGTCTCCCCGATTGTTTTCCTCCTCCACTAGCCACTGAAGAAAAGTGGGATATCCAAAGGACGACTAGTCGTTCGTTTTGGTCGGGAAGACACGACGCCGTTTAAGGCACCCATCAATTTGAAAACCAGCGTTTCGTCCCCAGGGGAGGGAAAGGAAGACATCAAAATTCAAAACAATACCGTCACCTTACTCCAGTCTCCTCCGTTCCCCAGTTCCCTTTTCACTCTATTAATTCAAAAGGAAAAAAAAATGTCAAAAGAAAACAGTTACTCGTTAGCAAAAATCATAACGGAAGAGCAAAGAGCTCGAATTTCTCACAATTTCAAAGCCGCAAAAGCACTCCTCGCTCGCAAACGCCCTCTCGACTCCATCGCCGCCGAAACCGCTAATAAATTCCCTCACAAGTAAGCTCAAATCAAGCACTAACTTTTCTTTCTATTAAATCTAATCGAATTCATAATTTCTCTTGCTTTCTTTTTTAATTACAGAAATAATGATGTAATCTCACTTAAATCACCAAGATTTCCTCTCGCGGAGGTGAATACTAACCTGCCGCCATCGCGGTTAGTACAAAAAGGTGTCACGCGAGTGTCGGAGTTGGTTAATGGTAGTGATGGAGAGAGTAAATGTTTATCGGAATCTTTTGTTACTCCGGTGAAAAAACTGGAAGGTTCGGGTTTTAGTGACTGTTTATCTACGCTTAGTAGCAGTGCTAGTATTTTAGATGATGATGATTTTGATGAGTCTATTTTGGAGGAGATTGATGCGGTTTGTGAGCAGAAGCCTGTTGTGAAAGTGGAAAAGGAAAGTCCGAATAGGAGTTTTAGTGTAGAATGGGAGTGTGATCAGGGAAATGAGGGCAGTTTGGCTAGTTTGGAGTCAGGTATGCGAGATGTGTTGGACTCTCCAACGGAAGAGAAAAGTATTTGTCCATGCGGAAATATGCCTGAAGAGTATGTGAAGTATTTGCAGGGTCTGAATGATAGGCAGCGTGAAGCGGCTTGTAGTGATATTTCGGTTCCTTTGATGCTTATTGCTGGTCCAGGTAGTGGAAAGGTCAGCCATTCTCTTCCTATCTGTGTGTGTGCATGCGCTTGAGTGCACTAGCAAGTCTTATTTGAGAGTTTTGGTTAGTAAGTCTTGCTGGTTTTGCTCTGAATTTTCTGTTTTTTATGTAGACTTCTACAATGGTCGGGCGTGTTTTGATGCTGCTCAATGAGGTATTGCAAGAGTTTAGCTGCTGATGATTTTTTTTTTCTTGTTGTTAAAAGAGGCGCGTTATTTGTGCCAGATTTTTTGCTGCATGCTTTTAACATTGTTTACTTGTGTTTCGGCTTTTGTTTGTATCTGATGGTTTACTCCTTCGATTATGTGTGGGCTTTTTTGTTTCTGTCCTTTGAAACATGGTCAGGGAATTAGTCCATCAAACATTCTGGCTATGACTTTCACAACTGCTGCAGCTGCTGAGATGAGAGATCGGATTGGAGCAGTGGCTGGGAAGGCAAAAGCTAAAGAGCTTATGATTAGCACGTTCCATTCCTTTTCTTTGCAACTTTGTCGTTCACATGCAGAGAAGTATGCACATTCCGAGATTGTGATATTCAGACATTTGCTTCTGCATTATGTTCCCTTCCTGAATAAATGTTCTCCATTGTCATTATAACTCTTAGAATTATATGGAAATGTTACCTGCTACATTTAGAAATAGTTGGTCTTTGTTTAAAATGTAGAAGTCTTCTGTTGTCTTGGGTACATTCTAGGCTTGAAGCTGGCTTCTGCTCTATGATAATATAATTCATGTGAAAGGGTACGTAACTTGTGGTTCATGCTATAGATTAGGCCGCACATCAGAATTCTTGATTTATGGACATGGGCATCAGAGAAGAGCAATCATTGAGGCTGTGAGGCTATTAGAAAAGGAAAAGAGTGGTGTACAAAATGACGATGCCAGCAAACTTGCTCAAGATTCTAAAGATGTAGTGTCTCCGGAATATTTCAAGGACAAGTCAAAGAAATGGCAAAAGTTTGTGACTCAGGTTAGCAATTTGTTAAGTGCATTATAATCTACCACTATATGTTATGAACTTGAAATAAACTAGAATTTATTTGATATTTAATTATTGTCTGTTATTTTTAATAATTACTATCATTTTAATTAGCGCTGGATCCAATTTAGTGAATTTCAAGGCTCAAAATATTCTAGTACAATGAAACTTGATTACTAAATTTTTCCTTCCTATTGCTGACTGGTTATCACCTCTCCTTCATTCAAGATATACAAAATAAATAGTTTACGATATGGTTTTATCTCTCTTCTTTGTGTACTACTTCTAATATGTTTAATTGCTTATGAAGTTATCAAATTTTATCCATGGCACCAGTTCATTAATGTGCTCCATTGCAGGCTAAAGCTTCTGGAAAAACACCCGCAGACTTCCATAGAAGGGGTGATGAAATTGGAGTAAGCTGTTAAATTTCTGGTTCCAGTGTCATTCCAGTATATTTCCTTTCTTACCTTTGATTCTTAGATCTGCTTCAGGCAGCAATTCTTGGGAACTACAATGACATATTAAGATCTTGTAATGCTTTGGACTACCATGACTTGATCAGTTGTTCTGTGAAGTTGCTCACTGATTTTCCTGAAGGTCAATACCATCCAAATGTATATAACAAGTTTACACAACTCACATGTTATTAGAGTTCTAACATTTGTGTCACTATCCAATTCAGTATTTGAGGATTGCAAAGATTCATGGAAAGCCATTGTGATAGATGAGTTCCAGGACACAAGTGCCATGCAATACAGTCTTTTACGACTTCTTTCATCTCATAATCATATAACTATTGTTGGTGATGATGATCAGGTATAACTTTTCATTTGTCTTCTAAAAATCCACAGATTCGTTTCATTTTTCTTTTTGGATTTGGATTCTGAACCCAACCCGGGGATTCTCATTGACTGCACTTGTGATTTACTGGCTCTAAACTTGTACTTACATTGTTTGCAGTCCATTTTCAGTTTTAATGGAGCTGAAATTTCTGGGTTTGACTCTTTTCGTCATGATTTTGCAAATTACAAAGAGGTCTTTCATGTCCTTTGGCTATTTTTTTCTGTCATTGTTATCTATGTTTCCTTGATTATGTAATAAATAACTGGACGAGTATATCTATAATTTCTTTCCAGTGCTCTTAGATTGTTTATATCATTGCATTGTTTTGATTCTTGATACTATCTGTGCCTTTTTTTATCCAGATTAGACTCAATAAAAACTATCGATCCACCCGCTATATTGTTGAAGCTGCATCTTCTCTTATTCAAAATAACATGAAAAGATGCCGGTTCAAGGATGTTCTTACTGATAATTCTTGTGGATCTAAGGTATCTTAGTATTGCAATACACACTGTATCTGAAAAGTTAATTTCTTTTCTTTTCTTTTTTCCTTTTTCCTGTTTCATTGGATAATTAATTTTCATGCATTGGACCAAAATGGACAGATAGCTATCAAGGAAAGTCAAAATGAACGTGCAGAATGTGCATTTGTTGTTGACAAGATCTTGGAAACTGCATCTGATGGCTCACATTCGAAGCCTTCTTATGGCAGTATTGCTATTCTGTATAGGAGGCAGGTCAAGTTTACATTCCATACTTTTTAAGGTGTACAGAACAAGTAATTAAATATTTTCTGACTGTTCATGGCATTATCTCTTAAACTTCAGGTATCAGGAAAGATATTTCAATTAGCATTTCGTGAGAGGAAAATACCATTCAATGTTCACGGGGTTGCTTTTTATAGGAAAAAGGTACCCAACATTTTTTAAAGTGCTAAAATCTTAATCATGAATATCCTTATAAGTTTCTCTTATGGTGTTCCTATCAACTAATATACTGTTATTTTCTTTAAATATGATTTTGTTCTTAAATCATAGTATTTGACACGAGCTATTTTTTGTCATATCAACTAATATACTCAAGTTTTTTGTCATAGCAGTCATGTAGCACTGCCAGTCATCAGTGAGAAATCCATGAGTGAATATTTGAGGGTTGTATTTTTGTTCTTTTAGAAAGTAGATATGAGAAAGTAAACATGTTAAAATATTTTTTCCAGATAGTTTTTTTCTTTATTCGGATCAAACTTTTCTTTTATTTTTTTCTGAGAAAAGGGGATAGTTTTTTCATTTTTTTATGGATATGCTGATTTATTATTATCATTTGAAAAACAAATGACATTATTAACAGGTAAGGGAAATTGTTTTCAATCCTTGGCATGGGGTTAGCTACCCTGGATTCATCGCTGCTAGGAATGGATTTGAAGTTCTTAGATTTACGGTTATGAAAATTGTTGTTGTCAAACATGTTAATATGTTATCATAAAATGATGCTGAAGTTCAAATTGATTTGTTTGGAGAACAAGACAAATTATATTTCATCAATCATCACTACAGTTATAGATTCTTTCGAATTTTGCACATTGAGCTCTTCACACTTGCATAACTACCAGAAGATACAAAATGAGGTGATAGCATGGTGTTAAGGTAGTGGTTCTTTTCCTTAATCACTCTCTCTGCTGATTTAATAGTTTCTTTAGCCTGCTCAGGACATCAGGGAGCAGGTTTCAATAGTTCTCATATATTCAGGTTACTTTCTAGGGATAAAAGTAGCTTAAGTTTGATTATAGTTAGTTGTAATATAGCTAGATATTTCATCTAACTTTATTATTTCCAGTGCAGTTGAGTTTGGTAGCTTTCTTTCTCTTGTTTGGGCTTATAGTCAGATGTAATACTATTATTGTTGAGAGATTTAGCATGCAAGTAATTCTATTTTCTGATATTTGCTTTATCATTCACGTGCACAATAAGTTATTGGTTCTTGGATAAGCATTTGCTTTGTAATAGGTAGTTAAAGCTATCATTGCAATGCTGAGAACAACATTGCCAGGTTGTGACGATGGTTCATATCATCAAGTTTTCAAGGCTTTGCTTCCTTTCGAGAAGGAGGAGAAAAGGAGGGTACATGTTTAGTTTTTCGCTGGTTCTGCTTTTTTCTATTTCTGGATAATGGTATGTTCACTTCATATGACCCTATTTCATCTCTCATCTCTTGCAGGTTATTGAGCATGTTGATAAAATCTCAACAGTCCGAAAATGTAGCTTTATAGCTGCTGCATGTGATGTCTTTAGTGCAAAGATTTCTGGTACCTTCAAGAGGTTTTTGTTTCTCAAATTTATCTCATCATTTTATATGGGATAAGTTTAGTAATAGTATCAACATGTCCAAGAACTGAAACAGTAAATCTTGCTTGACTTGGGATCAAATTAAGTAGTCTGCAATCTGCAACCTGCATTTTCTATTTTTTTTTTTGTTGGTGGAAGCGTTCATTGATTTCTACACCAGAGTTTTCATTACAGAGAATTTTGTGATGGCATTGATAAGCTTTTGAAGCTGCAAGATGTTTTTATCTAGCACAATACTGAGTACTGTAACATCTTTGTTAGTAACACATTAAGAGTAGAAGATATAGCAAGTTGGGGGCGAGAAATTTCTGTTTCAGGAGCTTCCAATGCTGTTGACTAATGTACTGTACAAAATCATTTGCTTATTTACTTATTTTTGTCCTTTTTGTTTACAATAGGAGTCAGCTCACACAGGGACGTAAGGTGTTGTCTACACTACAGATGATTTCCAAACTTGTTCACAGGGTAAATAAATAAGTTTAGAATTACTGACTTATGTTTGCTATAGAAAATTCCTTTTGAAGTGGTAGTTGAATTGGATCAGGAGTTTTAAATGGCTATGGCGAGCATGAAATGAACTAATTTTTGCTGACCCGATTTTAGTTATTCATCCAATACTGGAGAGTTGCCTGGGTTTATTAAAATTTGCCTTCCTGAAGGAGCCTTCATTTTTCCATGCTATGTATTAGTGCCGGACTGATATTTTAATACAAAAATAATGTTAGACATTTGTTATTTTCCCCCCACATTGTTGTTAAATGTCAATCAAGTTGCACAAGTTTCTTTCAACAAGTTTTTAGATGCATGGTTTTCTGTTTACAGGAACAGTCAATTTCAGCTGTCATAACTTCAGTGGCAAACATGGTTCCTCAGGTTTGTTACCCTTGATTGAGCTTTCAAGTTAACTACACAACATGCTCATAAATATGCTAGCACTTTTGATTGGAGATATTTGGGTGTCAGTGCTGCATAAGAGCTAATCTCATTTGGTAATGCTTGGAGGAATATGCTATTCCTTTTAAGAACATTCTTGATGCTAAATTGATTTACACCACAGAACTATGATGTGCATGTGAATTTTCTGGTTCCTTTACCATGTTTGCAGTCTGTTAGATTCACAATTTTATCTTCTTGTATGGCTTCAAATCTTAGAAATATCTTCTTGAACAACGGGCAGTGGTTGATAGTGATGGAGGAAAGTTGCTCAATGAAGACAATGACCTCAGATCTGTAAGTATCTTTTGATGGCAATAATCTAGACCATATGCTTTTAGTTAATTACTGTAAAGATCCTAGCAGCTTGTTGCTTATTGGAATGAAATGGAAAATCTCAATCCTTTTTTGTTTGTGTGCTTGCATCTTTATACAACAGAACTTTGTGGCTGATGATTTTCCAGGATATCTTTCTTTTTACCCCTTTCCTTTGAAGTTTAAAATAAGTTTCATATTCCTATACTTCCTGTGGCATCCATATTATCTTTACATCGAATGCTCTGACATGTGGTTAGAACTTGGTTAAACTACCATGTAGGTTCTTCAGTATTTATTGGACGATGTCTCTGATGTTTTATCTATGCAAGTTGCTTCAAAAGAAGGAGAGAGTGGTGTACAAGAACAGAAAGGTTGTGTTAGTTTACTCAAAGAGTTTATTGACTACATAACAGAGCGGGAGAAAGAAAATTTTCGTTCTCGAAGACACAATAATGAAAATTCTGTAACCCTGACTACCATTCATCAGGTTTTTCCTCAATTTAACTATTTCCCTTCTTAGTGCCTTTATGGTGCTTGATAATGTCATTGGCTAAATTTCTTTCCATCTTGCCCTTTTTCTCTGTGCAGTCAAAAGGCTTAGAGTGGGACACTATTTTTATAGTAAAGGTACTTGACTGCATTATCACTACCCTGGCTTGAGTCTTGACCTAATAACCTGCCATGTTATTCAAACATTTTATTTTCTAGCATTGATGTATTGTATCTTTATGGTTTCCTCTTTCCAGTCAGGAATTTGAATGTGGCTTCCTTGCACATATCTGCTTTGTGCTTTGCTTGATATGATTGGAGCCAGCTTTTCACACTTATTTAAAGAAATTTATGACGAGTTTCAATCAAATCTGCAATGGCTTATGTTACTGCATATTTTTCTCTTCTAAACCCAATTAGGGTGGTTGTAATAAACCAGAAGTTTGATGTGGTTTTGATGTACCTAGATTATATTCTGTTGACGTACCAAGGCACAATGGTTCTCTAAAGTCTAAAAGCTGTGTTTATTGTTTATGTTTTCTTTTTTCTTTTTTGGTTTTTGAAATGGTACTGCATCAACAACTTTTTAGTAGACAACACTGGAAACCTTGGGAAGGTTGGTGGTAATGAATTATTGGTAAAATAGTCAAATTTAATAACAGTGTTTGCAATGGTGCTTTGCAAGAGAATCGTTTGTTGGATATACAAGTCTTTGCTCCTTAAATATTCATCATACCTGCTCTGATGCCCAGACTACTGATGCAGGCAAATGAATCTGAGATTCCTCTGTTGCATGAATTTAATGGCAGTGCAAAGGAAAATGGGAACGCAATTGAGGTAAGCTTGTTCTTGCATGGAAAATTGTTCTTCTGTTGCTTTCTGCAAATTAGTTCATTGTGGTGCTCAACTGATTATTCTCGCTGCAAAATCTCAGGAAGAGCGGCGTCTTTTCTATGTGGCAATGACTCGTGCTCGAAAGAAACTTTTCATTACATATGTTGCCATGGATTCAAATTGGCAGGTTTGACCCTCATAAACTATTTCTATTGGTTTCTCAATCTATGTTTACTGTTGAGTAGCAATTTGAGTTCTTTCAGATGCTTCATCCATCACGTTTTCTCAAAGAGATACCGGATCATCTTCGGGAGATTCAGGTGCATTTTGCTGGTTTGACTCTTAAGTTCTGTTGTATCTTTGTATTTTTCTTTTTTAGAAAATAAAGATCCAGTCTCTTGCAATTTTCACACTGCTCTTGTAAGCCTATTTTATCTGACTTTATTGCTGAAGTGAAGATTCAGAATAAATTGATTTCAGGTGCGTTGTTAAAATTAACATAAATGGTATAATGCATGAATCAACCACCAAATAAATTGAGTAGAAGGGTAACATCTGTATGAGTATCTTGGTGAGTAGAAATTAGGTGGTGGTCTCTCGGTTTTGACATTTCTGCAAACTTTTGTGTCCTGCAAGCAATTTTCTACAATATTTGAATCACAAGTAAACTGCCTACACTTTATCTTCCAGGTAGCCTTTTACTTATATACAGTCAATTTAATGCTATTTCAAATTTGAGAGGGAGAGAATCTTTGCTAGTAATTATTTTGTCACTGTAGATTTTAGCAAATCCAATACTAACACTGCTTGTTGCATATTTCTAGATAACATTTTTGCTTGGACTCACAGCTCCAAAATTTTCTTTTCGTTTATGCACTTGTTTCTTAGACTGTCCATCCCAGCTACTTTGCATGTTGAGTTTGAGTGTATTTTATTGCAAAGGGTGTGACTTATGTTAACTGTGTTGCTTATTTATTCACATCAATGGCAGGCTGAAGTATGTCTACAAGATTTACAAACAAAGCATCGCGAGATCCGAAATGAAACTGTTGACATTGTCATTGATCTACCAAAAGAACAAAAAGTTTCTGATTTAGAAACAGAGTCAAATGATTTCCTCGTTAATCAAATAAACGAGGCTTCAAAAGAGTCATTGGAAACAATTGATTCATACAATGGGAATATTTTCTTAAGGAGGTTGTCTTTGAAACTGGGATGGTTTGCTTGAAGCTGCTGTAGTATGTTGGTATTACTTTTTTTTAAAATAACCTTTAATTACTTCCCCTGTCCCCTTTTGCAGATTTGCTGGTGAGGAAAGGTCAGTTGTTTCCCACTTATTCCATCAATGGGCCAAGAAACAAGCATTCCAAAACCCTAAGAGATTGCTTACTAAGGTGACCTCCTGTTCCTATATGTTAACTTTTTCCATCTCTGAATAGTGTACTAAGTCTTTGAAGCTGAAATGTATGTCTTGAGGGATTAATCTGTTCTTTAGGTCTTCTATTGATGGTAGTTTCTCACTGCATCTGTCCATTCAGCATCACATTCATACATGTAGATGCATCGATTTTATAAACCACATAATCTTCTGTTCTTTCTTATTCATTTCCTTATTGGTTCTTTGAAAAGCGAATGGCATCTTCGTCAATATTGTAATGATAAAGAGCATGTATACTTAGCTATTTAACCGCCCTCTGTTCATGTGGTTTCTACTGTCTGATGTCCATGTGAGTTGCATCAGCTGGTGAAACAATGATATTTTCTTTCTTCTATTTTCTGAGGGAGCTGCTTGTTGATTGCATCCTGTAATTTGATGTTCTGATCAATGTTCAATACATTATGGTGATAGCATGTTGTAGTTCAAATGAAATTATGATAGATGGCAGAATCTTTCATAATTTGGAAGGAAAGGTTGTTCAGCCTCTTGTATAGTGAAACGGTTGTCTGAATTTGTTTTCTTGGTTGGAGACAGCTTTGGAATTGATATAATACTTTCATTTGATGCATGGATATCCTGATCAATGCTTTACTCTATTTTTATTTTCAGGTTGGATTTGTTATTGATGAACGATTGAGGGTCAAGAAGAACAAACAAAAGGTGGCGCAATGTGTCAATTCTGTATTAAAGAACAGTTTTAGTTCTCCTTTTTTAACATGTTTTCTTCTCATGAAATATCAGTTTATGTCATCAGGTTCTGGAATGTTAAAAAGATTATTAGCAGAATAGCATTTATAAAAATTTTCATCCCTGGGCCAATATTTTAGAAAGTGGGACAGCTAAAGAGTTTTGGTGCCATAATTTTATTATGGTTGAGGACAAAATAAAATTGATTCAGATTTTCCTTCCAGCACTGTTGTAACGAAGTTCAGTGAACACTTAAAGAATATTTTCTTAAGGAGATTGTCTGCATATGCATTGTGGTCAGCATTCCTTTCAAATTTGTTAGACCCTTATCAGTAATAATACGCATGCCTCTATAATGAATTTTTTCTAGTATTTGCTGATGCTGCTTTGGCATAATATCTCAGGATGTTTTGCGTGCATTGAAATCCTGCTTGAGCTGTGATGAGGCCTTTCAGTATGCAGAATATGTAAGCTTATAATGCACTTTTCAACATTTCTTTGGCTACTCTCTGGATTTAACAGATAAAACCTGCCTCCATTATGGTTGGTTTTTCTGTGATGGTTACTGCAGAAGCTGACAAGAATAGTATAACTATATTCTTTGACCTTCTATGTCTTTCCCTCCTGTATGCATTTAGGATTGATTTTATCGACCAATGTATTTCTTGTCTGACAGGTGCTGAGATGGGAGCAAATTCCTGCCGACCAACGTGCTCATTTGATGCATGAGAAACAGGTCTGTTTTCAGCTTGCAACTTTGCTGCTTAATTTTTCGTCTGAAATTATGCTTTCACATTCTATACTTTTACTGATGTTCTGTTACTAGGTTTCAATTAAGGTGCTAAAACTCCATAACTTTAAGAATATATTCAGTAAGGAAAAATCAATGTACTTGAATACTTGGTTTGAGATTTTCTTGCACTGTTTGGAATTAGAATATCCATTCTTAAAAATCAGAAAAGTAAACAATGATTTGAAGAAAGTGCATCCAGGTTAGTTCTGTCTTTGGAGCTTTAAGCCCCCCCCTGCTGTTGCACTGCACTGCACTGCCCCCCGTAACTCGGACCGATAAAACCAAGAAAAGGAACCATGTTTGTTCTAAGTTGTTGGGATATATAACATATATTTTCCTATGAGCAATGGTTTCCCGATCTATAAGGGAGTGCTGGTTGGGTTCCTCGTGGTTCCTATCCTGTAAATGTTTCTCTTATTCACATTCAAAGTCATTTTATACATCTTGCTGATACTGAGGCAATATTTTTCCCTTTTTAGGAGCATTTCCAGAAATTAAGGATAGAGAATTCAATGAGCTCATCTGCACCCACATCTAAACAGGTAACTACTAGCACGACGAGTGAGTTTGGCTTACAGATTCAGTTCTATGGCAGTTTATGCATCATTTTTGTTTAACTTTCTATATTCTCACGTACAGATTGGATATCTTCAAAACTTGGGATGCACCGTGACCCCTACATCACGTCTCCATGCTTCCCGCTTGATAGAGCAATATAAATCATTATGACAACGATGGATCCCTCTGATGACTTTCATTTGGAAATCCTGCCTATATGGAGCTGTAAGTGTCAGTTTATTGACCCCAAAGAGGACAATTCATACTGCAGTCATAATTTAGTTAAAACTGAGGTTATTGATGAACTATATTGTTATCTTCCTTTCCATGCAATTTTGACATTCAAGGTATACAAGCTCTATAACGCGTCATGATATTTATTTATTTATTTATTTTTGGTTTAATTGCATGCCCAATTAGCCATGTGTTTTACAACAAGGATAGATCTCCAATTAAAAATCTCCAATCTCAATCATTGAATTGCTAGCTAGGAGACAATGGATGAATTGAAGTTCAGCATGACTTGCAAAAACTTTTTAAGACAAAAAAAAAAAAGACACGAGGCATGAGATTTAGCATAGTTGATTTTTTGTTTTCAATGGATAGAGAGCAGAAGCGTGCGATAAAATGTAAGAATACAACAAGGACAGTTTATCTTATGGAGAATTAGGTTGCAGATACGGAGCTCCAGCTGTCTGTATATACAAAGCATGCCTTGGGCTCTTACAGCCTAGAAATTAATGGCATGCAGGAGCAGGTAGAGCTTGAAACAATACATGTCTAGTCAAATGGATCAATCCGTGGGTCGTGTTCACTTGCCATAGCCATCCCAGTGCAAAGGCATGTGGGACACATGACCTGCAGTATTTTTTGAACATGAAAACAAAATTAGCTCTTCTGACTTCAAATTAGAGCAACCTACTTTTTGTACAGCTGCAAAATGCTAGACATAATGTGCTTAGTAACAGTTTTGAAATCCCTTAAATGATGGAGGGCAACTGATGAGACTCATAAAAAAATGATGAATTCTCCACGTTTTATTCCACCAAGAAAGTTAGCCTCATATGGCTCTCTCCAATCGAAATTGGGTGCTTGGGACAGCTCAAAAGGGGTGGAGAAAGTGTCTGTCCTTGGACAAACTGCTTAGGCAGTGACAAGATTTTATCATTCTATAGATCTTGACGGCTTACCGTTACATCTTGTAATATTTTTCCTTCAAAATTTATCATAACTCATCTTTTCTTCTCTCAGCAGGCACAAACCTCTAAATAAATAAATAAATAAAACCATGTAATTGATCCCAGTTGAGCAGCTCGTTCCACCCAGGAATGGGAGATACGAGCAAAAAAGCAGCAGGCAAAAAAAATCAATATATAGCACATTTTGTCACTTGATACAGAAAAGAGAGAGAATTTGATGACCAACCTTTCCAGATCCTGAACAATTTGAACATCTTTCCGTTTTAGGTCTTGATAGAGGCTGATCTGCACCACTGATTGTTGAAACTGGTTCGATAAGAACAAGAGCTCCTGTGTTTGAGCACCGAGCACAAGCAAGATAGCCTGCATTTATAGTGTACAGATCAGAATTAAGCACTGCAAGTGCATCATTCACTCCTCATTGATTTATGTTATGTTAGTAGCCTAGGAGAAACATATAGCTTAGCCAGGATTGAATGACCAGAAATAGTTATCATCATCATCATTAATTAATCAAATTGCACAAATGGTATTTAGTTTAACATCTTGAGGCATGAAATTCACCAAGTGGGAAATGTAAGGACTGGGGTATTTGGAGAAATAGTTAGCCAACATTGAAGAAAAGGGAAAGATGCCTTTTTGCGGTGGAAGTATTAAATTATTTTGATCTGATCTTCGAGCGATCTAAGGAGTGTAATGGTGCACCAAACCGGTAGAAGCTCAAGAATTTTCTGGATCATTGTGCAAGGATATCCAAGCAATTAAAGGCCACAGCAGGCAAGAAACCCACACAGGAAGAGAGCATGAAGAAGCTAGGTACATACCAGTTCCAAGACAGTATTTGCATCTTTTATGCTCTTGTTGTTTTACATTGTTTATCTCAACCACCATCAAGGCTGAGATGACCCCAACTGCTCCGCCAGAGAATGACGCCACTATAGGATCAACCTGACTGCAATGAAATTGACATGTAAATGAAACTTTAAATGATTATGTTTCGACATACTTCTTAAAAGATCATAGCCAGTAAAAGAACGAGAAGCTAATGAGAAAAAATAGGAGCAATCAAACTCAACAATCAGGATTGAGAAACCGGGCAGTACTTAAAAGAGACCAAGTTGGTGCAACATACCTCAACTGCATGGGCAGATGCATAGTACGGATAAAATCTGAATACGATGTGCCCCCCAAACCGAGCTTAAGCTCCAACTGATATGAAAAGGAATAAACACTTCAAAACAATGCCAAAAACAAACACTCCGCAAGGATAGAGACTTGCTTGATCATGTGCCTCTCTTTTTTTGGACAATCATTACTAGTTCTCCTCAGCCTGGTTTTCTAAGTTTATGTTGTTTTCTTGATGTATATGTGCACTATTCAAGCTCTGGTAAGGAATTTCATCAATTTTTACACGTTTGAAAATCTGAGATCCTCCCTTGAAGTTCCTATCTTATCAAGTAAACTATGCACTTGTTCCAATCAGGAAAAATTACAATAACAATTTAAATTTTAGCGGAATGAGAAAATTTAGGTAAATCAACAGATATGATACATAACAGATCATAACAATCAAGCACATAGAAAACTCACCGCGGGTGCTAGAAGGCCGCCAAAAACGATAATCCCAGCAATAAGAGAAAAACAAGTAGCATAATACAGTCTCAAATTTTCAGCACTCTGCATGTTACATGCAAATTAGTCACTGTGTAATCATCATCTTAAAAGGGAAGAAATAAATACATTTCTTGTTATGTGTGATTCAAACATAAAGGGCAAATTAAAAGGAAAGTATAAATGAACAAATGGAAAAAAAAAAAGGGCGGAGAAATGAAATTGCATGATTAAATTGTAGAACAAAATGAAACTCACCAAAGGAGGCAAGAACGGAATGAACGATGGAAAGTTGGGAAGTTCATTCTCTTCGCTTTCGTTTGAAATTCCAAGTTCTGCATTCTTGATCCTCTGTTGTATCCTTAGTCTACGAACCTACAAAAATTTTCATGACATTATAACATCCGGAGGGAAAAAAGGAATAGAAAGTAGAAAACAAGCATCATAAACGTTGGACTTAGAGCAAAAGGATTGGCAATATAGAATTGTTTTCAAAATTTAAACGACAATCATTAAAATAACAGCATTAGCCATTATGTCACAATGTACACAGAAATGATGAATAACATCTAAGAAATCCAGAATCTTTAATTTTTTTCTACATTGCATGAGCCTAAAGAAGGCATTATCTAGCACTTTCGGCTAATAGGTCTACAATATTACAGTCATCTTCAGCTTTAATAAGTTCTAAAACAGTATTT
>Ga0325403_1003082_pt1 | contig 15061 bp, 14 predicted proteins | sample PopdelMetagenome_19_FD_205665 | JGI IMG/M metagenome (GOLD analysis project Ga0325403, IMG submission 205665) | Populus deltoides microbial communities from Bellville, Georgia, United States - Xylem-PdKOR-R4 | ecosystem: Host-associated > Plants > Phyllosphere > Stem > Wood/Secondary xylem...
AATAGAAATCATTCCTAATTTTCTCAATTTTATATCATTATAGATATGATCCCTCCCAATATCTCTACCATCCTCATATTCTCCCACATTTACATCAAATGCAATGAAGATCTTAGTCAAAATAACTCCATATACTAAGACTATTTTTTGCCTTCATTTAGTAACATTATTCATGTGTTTCAAAAACAAATATGCTAATTTAAATAGCTTTCCATCTAATATATAAGCTATTATTCATAGATCCATGAATTTTAATTCTTCTTTATGCCCTTCTTTAAGCAAAAGAATCCAACTAACTATTGAATGCAATAAATACATTTCACAAGATAAAAACATTGCAATAGTCCTCTCACCATCATCCAAAATTCTTCCAAACACTAATCTCATTTATTCCAAAAAAGTTGGGGTATTTGGTGCCTCAATAAATTGATAAGAGGCATAAGTTCTAGTAAAATCTCTTATAGATATCTCTAAAATTTGAGTTAAAACATTAGAGTTCAATTCTATTTTGACACCATAAACATAACTACTTAAATAGATATCATCCCTATTTTCTTTAACACTTAGATTGGCATAAATATCCTTATAGCATTCTCATAAAAGCTAGCATTTATACTAACCACATCCTTCTAATCAATATTCTCAAAACAAATAACTATATCCATTCTACCAAGGTCACACAAATCCACATACCTTGGTAAAGCAATTTTTCTAGTTTTGAAATCCTTATTGTATCTCTTTTCAGCATCTTTGAAGACAAAAAAATTGTTGTCAAACCTTTGAACATTCCTTCTTGATGGGGTTTTTAATTTAGGTATTATTCTTTCAAAAGGGATTTCAAAGAATACAAGGTTGGGTTTTTTATATTTTGGGTGTTTAAACACAAATCAACTAAATAAAATTGAATCTAAGGTGTTTTGGGTTAGGATTTAGTATTTAATTAAAGTGTAAAGCTTTAGGGATGGATTTTAGGGGTTTAGGGTTTGAAGAAAGAAAGAGAGAGGTTGTAGAAATTGCAAAAAGTTGGGTTTTAGGAGAGAGAAATATAGGTGCAATTTATATATTATACAAAATGATTTTACTATTTTGATAATTGGTCTGGCTTATTTGAGGAACGGTCTCGCCGTTTTAGCTACTGCCGAAAATTGTGAATTTTTGCATTTTCATTTGTTTCTTCCACAGCTCAATTCTAATTGATTCTAACCATATTGTCCATATGAATGATGATCTAAACCTCAAAAATCCACATCAAATGACTCAAGTTTTGATGATTGATCTATTGTCATATTGCTCAAGTTTTAACACATGTATGCACAAACGAAGCAAGTATATAGATCAAGATTGAGTGTTCCTATAATGCTTCTAGTGTGACATACCAATATTAACTAGACTAAGATAAATTAGCTAAGGTTTGGATCACTAACCTCTAGTATATTAATTTCCTACTAAGTTGAATGGCATCATTATAACTTGTTAAAAGAATTATCCATGCTCTTAAAAATCTTGTGGGATGTATCCTCTCAATGCTTGATGATGATATCCAAATTATGGTTGCAATCTTGGAGTTGGTTTTGAGTACCTTTGATTTCCTTGTGTCGGATACATATTGTTTTATGGCCTTGTGTATCATTGAAATTGATACACATTACTTATTAGTCCTTAGTTGATATTTTAGACCATAGGGTTTGTCTTTCCAAAAGACTTTGTGTTTATAGATCTTGGTTTTCCTCCTATATGTATATAATGTTGGTTGCCTCTCATTTAATATGAGGCCTAAGATGTTGTAGTGAAACATTCCTTCTCGCATTGTTATTGATAAATAAGAGTTTAACATTTCTTCTATCATCATTCTTCCAAGACAAGTTTTTTCCAACTTGGTGTTTTTGAAAATAAAGTCTTTCTTGTCTTTGTTATTAGTTTTTTTTTTACAAATTACCTCTGAATTGTCAATTTTTAAATTGAGGCATTACTTGTTCATGGCATGTGTACGTTCCTTCTTTATTGGAACATTTTTCTTTCTTCTTTATTTGTGGAATTCTTGCGAGAGGCACTTTTAGGTACCTTTTTAACATTAGATCCTTGTTTGTCAGGCATTGTGTCTTTTGGTACCCATAATATATTTTTAGGAATATCATTTTTCTTTAATCTATATTTATATGATAAATGTCATTTTCTATTGCAAAAATCACATATAGAAAAAACAATTATACATACTAGATTGATTAACATGCTCATTCAATTTTTGTTTTTCTACATAATTGAAACCTAAACCATTTTTATTTAGGTTTTTTTTTTCCTCCTAATAAAACATCCAAGTTATCTCTACCTTAAGTAAAGTTGGCTAAAGTTGATTGGCTAAAGTTGAAGTGAAGTCTTTAACTTGTTTTCTAAGCGCATCATTTTCATTTTTCAAATCCTTTAAAGATAAGGAACAACTAGCAATATCATAGAATGATTCATTTATTTATGTTAATCTGTCACGTTTTTCAAGTAAATCATTATCTTTATTTTTCAAATTTCCATGCATCTTTTCCAAGTTTTTATTAGTCTTTATATACATCTTGTTCTTTTTATTTAAGTTTTCACATAAGGTAATTAAATCATCAAAACTCATATCGGCATCTTCATCTTGTTCAATGAAGTTTGAGTTAGGTGATTTTATATCATCTTCTTCATATACTATAGTCCTAGGAAATCTAAGTTCACTGAAGTCCATGATCTTTAACTCTAAAATGGTTAAGTCTTATAACAAGAGCACAAGCTCTGATGCCAATTGTTATTCTACGATTAAGGCAAAACAAATACCTATGATGGGAAGTGAATTAGGTATACAGGGTAAAACTACAAATTAAAAACTTGTTACCTAATAACATGAAATTCTAAACACTCAACCAAATACGGAAGCAATAAATAATATAAATAAGATAATTAAAGAGTGAGAGTTTAGAGAGATTGGACCAAAATTTATAAAGGTTTAGCAAATTGTCTATTCCTCGCCTTGAACTTCCATTCAAGAGTTTTACTATTACACATTGGTCTTCTTAGCAGGTAAGACCAAACCATTACATAATATTTTTGTTGTTACAAGATCAAACTCAATCTTTTTATAGGCTTAGGATCAAATCGTTATCCCTGATCTTTTAAAAGGCTAAAGACTAGAAAACATTTCACCAATACTTGTTAAATGAAAAGTATTAAATCATTCATAATTTTGTCTCTAGGACACTTTCTCAAGTTTTTAGAGTGTCATTTACACTTTTCACAATATACTCTCTTAATAGAGTTGATTGGAATAACAATTAAGCTCTTTATGAGGATTTTGTCAATTTATATCCAACCTTGTTTTTTGATGATTATAAATGAAACAAGGATGTTATAAGTTACTTTTTAGAGGGAGTATGCTTAGATTTTTGCCCTAGAAGTTCCACATTTTTTTTGGGCAAGTAAAAAACTATTTATAGGCTTAGGAAAGAAAGTAAATGTTAGACAAAGTTTTCTGCTCGTTGGTAGAATCGGTCAGACCATTTTAGAATCAGTCAAACCCTTTTAGAATCGGTTAGATATTTTTGAAGAACCCTAAAATTTTTTGGAAATTTTACATAAATAGACTAGCCATTTTGAAAAACGGCTAAACCGGTTTGAGAAACAGTCTGATTGTCTCAAACAGTTGGACTATTTTGGCTATTGTCTTGTCGTTTCCAAAACAATGAGACTGTTTTGACTACTGTCCAAATTTTGTTATATTTTTGTGTTTTGGTCTTTTCTTGGTTTTCTTTGGGTTTTTTTTTAGGTTGTTTAGATATTATAAGGTGTTCTAAACAAGTCTAGTGTTATTTAGCAAAATCCTATTACAAATTCTTGATTAGCATAGTCGATTTTGTAATTTCTACAAGTTTTTCATTCTTGACCTTTGTGAATCTTTTCCTTACTTGTTTGATGATTTCTTGAATGTTGTAAACTTATCTATTATCATTGCAAGGGTTTGTGCAACATATAATATATATGTTCATATTTATATGGCATATTAACATATCTTTATTTAAATTTGTTAGAAAATAATATAAATCATATCATTGGACCTCACCTAAAAAGCTTAAGCTTTTGGGTTGAGATGGTTCTTTGACATGGTATCAGAGCTTTGATGACCAAAGGTCACGAATTCAAATCTCATTATCCCTATTTATTTGATTAAAAAAATATTAAGCACAAGGTAATGTGAGCATGTGCAAGTTTCAAGCCCAAAGGGCTTTTACTTGAGAGGGTGTATTTGAGAATAATATAAATCATATCCTTGAATCTCACCTAAAAAATTTAAGTTTTTGGGTTGAGATGATTCTTTGACAAAATTATTTAAGCATGAAATATATTATGATATTAATAAAGTGATATGCATATATCAAAACCATATCAAAACAATGTTTTATTATATTCAATATTTATGTTATCATCAAAACATATAATTAAATCATTATCTTAGTCATAAGACTAACAATTTACACCTAGCAAGTCATATATGTCACATGCAAAATTTTAAATCTATAAAATGGTCTACGGAGAATTAAATTGATGAGAGAGAGAGAGAGAGAGATCAAAAGCACATTGAAACTCTAATGACAACATTACCACTATCATTTTTAATAATTTCTCTTTATCCAATCATAAAATTAAAAAATATATATTTAATTATCAAATAGCTTTTGTTTTTTACACTGAATTCTATATATAATTGCTTTTCGAACCTTAATCTTATAAAAACTAAAATAAATTATTTTTCTTCCTTGAAAACTCGCTCATCATTTATTTTGCATACAAAAATTCATCACATAACAATTTTAACCAAGCATATTTATAAAAAAAAAATTATAACCACAACTAAAAATATTTTTTTAAAACCTATATTTTAAAAAACTATAATCACAAAAGCTACCACAATATCAACCAAACACCTTGGGCCATACAAAATTAATTAATTAATTAATTTTGCATAACCAAATTCTTCTCATAGAAATAAAGTAGAGACTTTGTTAAGTGAGAATATGCTAGTCATGAAAAGGAGTTCGTAACCATGTCAGCCTGCAGAAGGAGGCAAGGTAAGAAAATTTACGTGCCGCAAAAGATCCTGAAAAATTCCCAAAGGATTCGCCTAGATGGTTAACATCTTGCTCTAAGGTGGCATGTCATTTAGGGACAAGTTAAGAGTTTGATTCCATTGAACGTATAATGTAAACAAGCACACTTGCACCATGAACACAGACATCAATCCGAAATTAACAGATACATGGTTAGGGCAGTTTGCGTATATCTGGTACAAAGGTCCCTCGTCAACGCAAATGGAAAACTACACAGTTTTCTCACACTAACAAAACAGCATTCATGACGATGCCTCTTCGGCATTTTTACCCTCCAAAAGCTTCAGCTCTTGGCGCCAACCTTCCAATTTTGTCAACTTCTCCATTTGCTCTGGCTTCAATTCCTGTGACATAGTTTTCTGCTGCTGAGCTTCTGCTAGTCGAATCTGGATTCGGAAACAACAATCAAGCATGCCAATCATTAGTCTCTACATCAGTTCTCACTCATTTATAGAACAAACCAGCTCAATTGAAGGCAAGAACTTAATAAAGAGCGTGTGAGCTTGAATCACGTTAAATTGTCATGATGTCCAATGTGTTTGAAGGATGCGTAGAATCACTAATGGCTGTTTAAGCAGGCCAGAACCTAGTAAGCATGCCACAGCTCTATAAAATAATTTTTTCGTCAACAGAATCCTAAGAATAAATTGTAGGTGAAAGTGAAAAACATTCTTTCTAAATAAATAAAAGCATTTCTATGAAATGTAACATAATTTGTATGAGCTGGAAAAAAGGCTGACCAGTCAAAATGCTCTTTTATTATTATACTTTTTCATTAATTTTTCACCTTGGTGCTTGAATTTTTTTCCAGGGTAAGAATATCTCAAGCTACCTCAGCTCCAGAACTAGTTCGGTTTCTAATGGCTTTGTTCCATGGAATATAGAGGCAACAAGTAAATGTAAGCGTGTGCAGTGATTTGCTTACATCTATGAAGGACTCAGTATCAATCCCAAACTAGTTGGGGTCAGCCAAATGAATCTTGTTGCCCCATTCCAAGTGATCGTATGGCAACTTTTGAACTCACATTTCTTGACTCCCTGTCTTGATGTAGATAAATCTCTGTTTTCCTACCTCTAAGAAAGTTTCCAATGTTCTCTAAATAAATAACTAAATCCTACTCGTGTAAACTTCATATCTTCTAATTGTTAGTATATAATTAACAATGAAAAGACAAAAACATTGTTAGATCTTGTAAAGGCAATGCAGTTTATGGCTCCTTGCAACCAAATCAAGTCTGCATCGTATTTAATGTATGAACCTATGCGGATACGAGAGATGATCTTGTTTCAGATTAACATCTCTCATACAACATAATTTACCATGTTTTCCTCCAAAATAAATTAAAAAGAGAGAGAGAGAGAGAGAGAGAATGACCACCATATGTTCGCAACTTAAATCATCAAATCTTTGTGGCAAGTCCATATACTTATCTCTCTTGTATGAAAGATTAAAGCAACAAAATCTTACATCCTTGCACAAAATCAAATGCTAGAAACCTACGATGTACAGAAAATGAATACTCATGTTTGATAGAGTTTACAATCTTGTTATCTAAACTGAGGAGGAAACTTGTGATTTCTTGAAGGACCTCGAGAAATACATGAATAGGATTTATTTTTAGGAGATAATATGTAAAACATTACACAAAGCTATAAATATCTATACGGACCATGCTCTCTGTCTCCAAAACTTGAAATTGAAGTAGTTATTAATTCAGAAGGGAAATAGAAAACCAGTACAAGGTCAAATTTATACTTGGGACTAAGAAATTAATGGTGATCAGTGCATAGAATTAGAATTTTGCATTTTTTATCAATATTCATCTGAGCACTTATTTGGTTCAATATTTTGCAAATTGAGCAAGATTATTACTTCCCCCTTCTGCACTGACTTCAAGGGTTATTTTGCATCATGCTAGCATAATACAAGTTTGGAGCACATATGTAATCCAGCCCTTTTGCAATCATAAACCATGGTTCATCCCTCATTATGGCAAAAACAAATGCACGATAAGTATAACACTGGAGAAAGTTACAGCTTGATGCATATTATGCACCTTGGAAATTTAATGAGATAAAGTAATAATTTTTTGATCTCATAATTGTTAGTCCTCCCCTGACAATTTAAGATGACATACAATTCTTTTGTTCACAATCATCAGTAGTTGTATAGGTTTCTACAACTTTTCCTCCGCTATCCTCTTTCTTTCATCTATCTGGACAACTTTGTAAGAAAAAAGTCCAGAGAACGCCAGCAATATAGAAGTTGCCAAAGGAAAAGGTACTTTGAGGAATAACCATGATAATAAAACATGCATATTTGAAGAAAGAGATCAAATCATTCAACATGTGGAAAATGGCCATTTGCTTTGTTAATCATGCCCCCAAATAATTCCAAACCTGTAAAATCTTCAGTTTCTTACTGAGATTTTTCAATATGAAGAATGCACATGTTATCTCGGTTTCTTCAGAGAAGATTATTAGTCAGTTCAAATTTTAGCATCATTTTTTGGCGCGCCTATGTAGCACAACTTACATAATTCCTTAGAGTACATAATAAGTGGAAAACATGTTAGCCATTATTATCACTAGAGAAGGCTAAAAAAGGCAGGATTAAAATATACCTTCTTTTTAAGAGCCCGAATTCTCTTATCAGTATCTTGAAGCTGAGATTCCATATTTGAAGAATCTGCCAGGTCTACAGGGGAATTTGAAGAAACAGCTAGCTCATTCATCTGAGATGCCAATGATTCAAAAGATTCAGATGCACAGCCTAAATCTTCAGCAGGTAGCGCTCCCTTTTCCATGTTCCCATCTTCCATGGCTTCAGAGTTTTTGCCCTTTTCAAGTGCAGCCTGCTAAGGAGCATGTGTAGGATATAATAGCATCAAATTGAAAGGAAGGCAAATAAAATTACTAAACAGTAACCAAAAAAAAAACACTTGCACACTGTATCTCACAAGCTCTAACAAAGTTGTCTTCCATCTGCAAAGATTTTAAAACTAATATATAAGGCAGAATTTTTAGTGGCGCTAACTGCAATAATACAGTTGTATAGTTTTGTTACAGAAACCAACTTTAAATGAATGGCAAAATTCGAGTTGCGGGTTAAAGTTATAAACATTAATCAATAAGCAAAAATATCAAAAAAAAGCTTCTCGAATTTTGCACGTGTAGGTTATCGATTAATGTTTATAACTTTAACCCTCAATTGAAGCTTAACCACAAAAGCTTCTCTAAATTACAAACTATTCTGTTTCAATTGTAAGCTGCAAAAGACATCTTTGATATCATTCGTTGCTGGTTAATGGTTAGAGAGAACTACTCTATCTCCTTATCTGACTTTTTGAAACATCTTGATCTCAGGGGAAAAAAAACAATATTTCACCGAATAAGTCTCCTTTAGTTCCTTTGATATTTGATTTGTCTATTTCATTCGGTTACTTTTTAAATTAAATATAAACTGATATGTGCATGTTTGAATGCTACAAAATGTTGTTGTAATCTACATTTGAGTGGCCTGGTTTCTTGGTCACATTATAGTCGTGAAATGCATTGCCTGATTATTTAGGATGCCTAAGTAGTATACAGAATACACAACGAGAAGGGCTGAATTAAGAAAGTAGATATAAATAACTATTAGCGCCACTGGTATTTGAACATGAAGATAAAATATGCATGCTTACAACTGAAAACATTAAACACAAACACAGAATTTTGCAACATTTAACTGGGACATTAGAATGCCGGGGTATTTAAAAAAATTAAAATACAATTAAGAGTCCATTAAATACAGTTTGGTCGCACAGTCCAAATTTTGCATCTAGTGACACATAACTAGATTAAATATGATAACTTCGAATGTTGTATGCTAGCAAAAATGACTGTTGGCAGCTGGAAACCGTGTGGATTCAAGTTTGTCATGTAGAATGAGAGGAGGGTACTCAATATATAAGAACATCTTGATCTCAAGAAACAGCAATTTCAATGATCATTCAAAGGCCAAGATTCCATTTGAAAAGACGGGCACTTCTACTTTACTTGCTAGTTTCACAACCGTAGTCAAAATTTGAAGCAGATTACAGATTTCTTCGACGGAAACCACATGGGAAGTTGAACGATGCGCAGATACAGAGATTCCTAACTAGTAAATCAAAAATAAACGGTAGCGAGGAACATACCTGAAGCCGCTTATCCTTCTTTCTTTCATTCCTTTTAACAGACTTAGTTTTTGGCTTTGTAGGAACAGCAGGATCATAACCCGGGGGAACTTCCTGAGTCTGCGTTTCCTTTCTCCACTGCATCACATATTAGAACAAAAGAAACCAGACCCATATCAATCTTTCTTCATCCACATACGCACATAGCAGAAAATTTAAGAGAATGGAACCAAACCCATGATTCTCCAGATCAAAGAAGAGCATACCAGGGCCCCTTTGGATTGGTAGACGGCGACTTCGTCTTGGGGGACATAACCAGCCCGAATCCGAATGGGTTTTCTAAGGGTACCGTCAGGTCGTCTGCTGGGAGTCACAATTCTCTCCCCTTCTTCTAGAGTTTTGCTTAAGTCTGCCATTCTTTTCGATTCTTCTCCTCCTCCTCGTATCTCACGACTACAGTTATTGTCACTGCTTGCCTTTGTTGATATTCCAATCCTCTTTAAAAGAACACTTTACTCTTTTCTTTGTCTTTTATTTTTAATCCTTGTACGTGTAGTAAAACTAGCTGGATTGGGCAGCTCTTTGGGATTGGAGTTGTGTTCGGATTACACTTTTGTTTATCCCTACGAAGTACGAAGTACGAACGATCCCTTGTCAGGCTATGAATCTTTCAGTTAATACTAAACTTGGAAAAGATTTTCAGTTCTTAGTAATTTTTCGAACATGATCATTAAATTTAAAAATATAATTGTTTAAAAAAATTATAAAAATAATTTTTTTATATTAATCACTGTAATATTTTTAACTAAAATTATTATTTTATTTAAAAATATATTTTATAATTGTTAAAACAATTTAAAAAAATATCAAAATAATATGTTTATATTTTTTGTAATTAAAAGCTAAGAAAATTATATAATTAAATCATATTTTAATAAAAAAACTAATTTCAATCAAATTTTAACAAGCAATTTATTATTATTGGTATTATTATTATTTTCAAATCAGTGTCAAAGAACTATCTTAACCTAATAGCTTAAACCCCAGGATATGATTTATATTATTCTTTAACACACCCCCTCAAGTGAAAGTTCTTTGGGCTTGAAACTTGCACATTCGTAAATTACCTTGTGCTTAATTTTTATCAAATAAATGGAGATGGTGAGATTCGAACTCGAGACCACTTGGTCATCAAGGCTCTGATACCATGTCAAAGAACCATCTCAACTTAATAGTTTAAACTGTTAGGTGAGGTCCCAGGATATGATTTATATTATTCTCTAAAAATCAGATATATTATAATTGAAAATTATTTCATTAAAATTCAAGTAAAAATATATAATAATATTTGAGAACTATATGCCAGGCTTAGGGCCTAGCCCTCCATTAGCAAGCTAGGCGAGCACAGGCTTGGAGGTCAAGACCGCACATCTAGTTTTATATTATTTTTTTATTAAGCGAGTAGATATCATGTCATTTATCTTTTATTTTTTAAAAAAGTAAATAGTTATGAGATCCGGTCCTTGAATCTATAATCTCGGACTTGTCAAACTTCATAAGAAATCCAAGTTCTTTTAAAAAAAAAAACCTATAAAAAAATAAAATTTAATGATAATTATACAAATACACTTTAAATAAGAGTGGCAATTTAGTCAGTTCTTAATGTTATATGAATCAAGGAATTGTAAAAAAACTGTATCAAATTTACATCCAACTGACTTCATTCTCTTAGCTAGTTGCAAAGCCTCCTCAACTTTTCAAAACTTGGCCATAAAAGCAATGATAGTGGTGGAAGTAATAATGCTTGTAGAGTAGGTACCCTTGCACTTTCATTTTAGGTGTATTTAAAAACATGATGTAAGTCATGTTTTATTTTTAATTTTGAATTTTTTTATTTGAAATAAAATAAAATAATATTTTTAGATTGTTTTGATCTACTAATATTAAAAATAATTTTTTAAAAATAAAAAATTTTATTTTAATATATTTCTAAATAAAAAAATATTAAAACTTAAAACACAATTTCAAACACACCATTGATAAAGAGCTCATGAACCTTACAAAAGTTCTACTTGCGGCTATGTAATCTTTTTGTTGGCGTCGTGTGTGCACACGATCGGGTAATAGTAAAGTATGCTTTATTTGGAGTAATTCCCAAGCTTATAATCAGAGTTTCAAGTTTCAAGAGTTAACATGGGATGACTTTGGTTTTTTTTTAGATTTTTTTAAATTATATTTTTCAATTTTTTTTTAATATTTGATTTATTGAAAATTAATTTTTTTTTCACTTTCTTTTTTACACGGTTATCTTAATCATGTGCCTAGGATTGCAGGAGTTGACTCAAATTTTTTTCATTACTTTTTATATTTTGCTAGTTTTGTCCTTTAATACTAAACTATTTGATAATTGCACTTCATAATTTTTTTTTACATTGTCAATTTTTTTTAGTTTATTTATTGTTGTTATTATTTTTATTTATATTATTTAAATTAGCCAAATTTATTAAATCCAATTGAGTCAATGTCTCAATTTTTAAACTTTTTTTTTGTTTTTTTAAAATTACTTGCATCATTTTAATATTTTTTTATGTTAAAAATAATTTAAACCAGCCTCCAGAATAGTGCAATAGCCTATGTTCCGAGAACTAAGAAATATTTATTTTCCTTTGACTTTCTATAGTAGAACTGGGATATACGGGAATTTATTAGTATAATATATTTGATATCATTCTTCCATCCATATTTTCCCTTTTTTTTTCATCTGCATAAATTATTGCAAGCCAGGTGTTAATCCTAAAAAAAAAATAGAAAAAATGTCTGGGAAAATATTTCTTTTTATTATCTCCCTCGTTCTTGTTGTTGGTGTTATCCTCGGGGGTGATGGCTCTTGTGCAACCCAATCTCAATTAATATGTAAAAATATGTCTTTAAAATTATTCCAGAAGATAGCGAAGATGTTGGAGATTGTGCTTTTATGTATTTTTTACTTGAAAATATATTAAAATAATATTTTTTTTATTTTTTAAAATTATTTTTTATATGTATATATCATAATATTTTAAAAATACTAAAAAAATTGATTGATATGCAAACTAATTTCCTAATATACCCATTACCATCGGGAAAAAATACCTTATCCACATATAATTTGTTGCATTTTGCGAGCTAATAGTGTGTGTACAGTAAGTGTGTGCTATCTATAAGAATAATGGAGACGAGGAGAGTGGTTCAAGGCAAGGAGCTCTTAACAATACCCCTCCAGTCTATGATTTATCTTTGGAGAGAGCTAGCGAAAATGGCAACATAATTAGCAGATTCTTCTAAAAATACTTGAACTTGCAATCAAAAAGCTTGTCCAGCTCATGACCCAACTGAAACTGCGCTCTACCATTGCCGAATTATCGACATTCCCTGCATGCATGCATGCAGGAAACCTTATTTTAGAAAATGCCATGCACTATAAAATCTTCGCACCGTCCCTTCTTCACCATCAGCCTGGCCGTACAAACAGAGCAAAGTCTCTGTTTGCATCATCGCTATCCTTCTCTTCCATCCATATTTTTCTTCTTCTTTTTACCTGTAGAAATCAAGAATTGGCGCAAGCCAGGTATTGACACAAAAAATAGAAAAAAATGTTGCGAAAAGTAGTTATTTCTGCTATTTCCCTCTTTCTTATTGTCGGTGCTGTCATTGGGGTGGTGGCTCTAGTGCAACCCCACCAGAAGGGATCCGATGGAGAAAACGAAGCAGGAAACATATCTGCATCAATGAAGATCGCTAATCAGCTATGTCAACCGTCAGATTACAAGGAGGCGTGCACCAAGACCCTCAGCTCTGTGAACAGCACCGATCCTAAGGAATTTGTCAAGCATGCTTTATTAGCTGCCTCAGATGCTGTGACGAAATCATTCAACTTCTCCGAGGAATTGATCGTCAAGGCCAGTAAAGATAAGCGCGAGAAAATGGCCTTGGACGATTGCAAGGAGTTGTTGGACTATGCCGTTCAAGAGCTTCAGGCGTCAATGTCAATGGTGGGAGATAGTGATTTGCACACCACAAATAACCGAGTTGCAGAGTTACAAAGTTGGTTGAGCGCTGTCCTTGCATATCAAGAAACATGCGTGGACGGGTTCGATGATAAGAGCACCATCAAGCCTATCATTCAACAAGGTTTCGTTAATGCTAGCCAGCTCACAGATAACGTTCTGGCTATCATCTCTGGCTTGTCAGACTTCCTCAAATCCATGGGCCTCCAGTTTAACATTCCTTCCAACTCTCGTCGCCTTCTTGCCGAGGATGGATTTCCCACCTGGTTCTCTGGGGCTGATCGTAAGCTTTTGGCTGCACAAGACAATGGTAAGGTTAAACCAAATGCGGTTGTAGCTCAGGATGGTAGTGGACAGTTCAAGACCATCAGTGCAGCCATTGCTGCATATCCCAATAAACTCAAGGGACGATATATTATCTATGTTAAGGCTGGAACTTATCGCGAGTATGTTACTATTGACAAGAAGAAACCCAATGTGTTCATCTATGGTGATGGACCCAGGAAGACCATCGTCACCGGAAGCAAGAGCTTTGCCAAGGACGGTTTAGGCACATGGAAGACCGCTACTTTTGGTAACAATTAAGCTTCTTTTTTTGCCATTAATCTTAAACATATATAATTATGCATGATGGGTTCACGATTAATAATTAGCTTAATCTTGGTTCGGGTTGTTAAAGAAGTATACTCCCTTTCTTGATTTTCTGGAACCAACATTCAAAACAAATTTATTAAATTCCTCTCAATGCACCTTATCGATTTAGAGATATGCCGGCCCTTAATTAAAATTGCGTGAAACCAAAAGAAATTATCAGCTTGGAAAATTCGAAGAAATGAATTGCGAGATTTGTCTTAAATAAGCTTTTCCTTACCTTTATTAATTTCTGCTTGTGCAGTGGCTGAAGCGGATGGTTTCATTGCCAAGTCGATCGGATTCCAAAACACTGCTGGTCCTGACGGGCACCAGGCTGTGGCACTTCGTGTAAGTTCTGATATGTCAGCATTCCTCAACTGCAGGATGGACGGGTATCAAGACACGTTGTTGTACCAAGCCAAGCGTCAATTCTACCGCAACTGTGTTATTTCTGGCACAGTTGATTTCATCTTCGGTTATGGCGCTGCGGTGATCCAAAACTCCTTGATTGTCGTCCGAAGACCTAATGCCAACCAGCAGAACTCGGTGACCGCAGACGGCAGGAAAGAGAATCATGCCACCACCGGTTTGGTCATCCACAACTGCAGGATTGTCCCTGAGCAGAAGCTAGTTGCTGATAGGTTCAAGATCCCAACATACCTCGGCAGGCCATGGAAGCCATTCTCCAGGACTGTTGTCATGGAATCAGAACTGGCAGATTTTATTCAGCCTGCGGGGTGGATGCCATGGGCCGGAAGCTTACATCTTGACACTTTGTACTATGCAGAGTATGCCAACAGAGGCGCTGGTGCAAATACCAACAAGAGGGTGAACTGGAAAACTTTCCATGTCATTAACAGGAACGAGGCTCTTCGATTCACCGCTGGCCAATTCCTTCAGGGCGCTGCTTGGATTAAAAATGCTGGAGTGCCTGTCTTGCTTGGCCTAAAACGATGAGGAGATTGTGTTTCAGCAGAAGGCTTGCGAGAGGTATATTGGGCATGATCAAAATGCAACATATACCCAGTTAGATTTTGAGATTGTACAATGAAAAATTGATTCATTTCGATTGATACATAATATATGTACTAAT
>Ga0325403_1003084_pt1 | contig 15060 bp, 6 predicted proteins | sample PopdelMetagenome_19_FD_205665 | JGI IMG/M metagenome (GOLD analysis project Ga0325403, IMG submission 205665) | Populus deltoides microbial communities from Bellville, Georgia, United States - Xylem-PdKOR-R4 | ecosystem: Host-associated > Plants > Phyllosphere > Stem > Wood/Secondary xylem...
TAATTTTAAAAAATATTTAAATCAATCCAAATTAACTTCATTAACTCATTACATCTGAAATGAAATTGAATTAAAAAATTAAGATAAAATATAAACAGGAAAAAAAATACCAAAGTTAAATAAAAAACACTGAAAAAAAAATGAATCTACCAAAGTTAACTTCATTAATCTAAGCCTAGAATCACCCCAAGGAAAAGAAAGCAGAAAAATTACAAAGTATTAGGACCATTAATAATTTAATGTCAAATGATAAAAATAAAAAAAAAACAATTTTTAAAAAACAATATTGAGAAAAAAAACCCAAGTTAAATCAAATAACCCGTTACTCGGGATATGTATTAGGATAGCCTCACAGGGAAAAAAAAACCAATGTAAATGATGAAATTGTAAAAAAAACAAACCCTAAAAAATAACCGAACTTAAATCGAACTAATATTCGAAATCAATTACTTGAGTCATGAGATAAAGATAAACTCGTAGAAGACAAACACGAAAAAATAACAAAGCAAAATCCCTACTCATAAAAAACTAAAAAAAAAAACAAATAAGGTTAGTTTAGGTTACCAAATCTCCTCTAATTGAAATTGATAATAACAGAAAAAACAGGTTTAGAAGGTTTGCCTAGGTTTTTTTATTTTTTAAAGTTGTTGTTGTTGTACCCTTTTTTTTAGTTTTGCTTTGCTATTTTAACGGTTTGTCTTCTATAAAGTTAGTCTCAAATTCATGTCCAAAGTCACCGGTTTTAAATGTTAATGTGGGTTGATTTTATTTTATTTTTGTTCTTTTTCAAAATTAATTTATTTAAATTTCATCATTCAACATTTGGGGTGTTGAAATTGGTTTTTTTTTTTTTGTCTTTTTTCCTTTTCTTTCAATTAAGTTATCCCAATCATATACCTATGATTGTGAAGTTAGGGGGTTAACCCGGGTTGAATTAGATTTTTTTTCGTAGAATTTTTTATTTAAATTTATTTTTTGGTTTTCTTCCTTTAAAATTAGATTGTTCGATAATTGAGTTTTATGATTTTATTCAGTTTGTTTTCAAACATAGTTACCCTGGTATCATGACTAGGTTAGAAAATTTGCATCTTGATTTGGGTAGGCACAGATTGACATTTTTCAACCTTTATTTGAATTATATATTTTTTTTAATTTTTCATCTTTCCATCAAAATTTTATTTGCTAGGAAATGAGCTTCAATTTTTTTTTCTTTTCATTTTGCTTTCTACAGAGTTATCACGTTCCTATTTGATTTATTAGGAATTGGTCTTTGGACTTTTTTTCCTGATTTTATTTCACAGGTTGCAAGTTTTAGAGATTAGACCAAGTTTAGAAAGTTTGTCTGGGTTTGCTTTGTTTATTTTTCTTTTTTAAGCTAATGTTTTGTTTTTATTTTTTATCCTTTTTCTTGAGTTTTTCTTTGTTATTTTTTACGGTATGCCTCTTATAAGGTTATTCTCGGGTTCATGGCTAGAACCACTAGTTTCAAAAGTTAATAGGGATTGACTTTTGTTAATTTTTTTCCTTTTTTAAATTGATTTATTTTAATTTTAGACTTCAACATTTGATGTAAACTACCGACCAAAACACAAATGGGTTAAATTAAGATTTAGAAAAATTAAAATTTTATATCAAAAGTGTGACTAGAAAAGACATATAAAGGAAAATTTATATTATACTCAAGGAGGGGCGAAAGGATAAATTACCCTAGAAAAGAGTATAAAAAGAGGAGGATTTTTTTCTCTTCAAGCCATCAACTACAAACAAAAGGAGAAGAGAGGAAATTATCAATTTTCTTACCAAAAGTCTAAGAGAAACAAAGAGAACATTAAGGGATTTATGGAGGAATTGAGGGAAACACATACGCACACCTCTAAATAATCAAGGAGAGGGGTTACACAGTCACAACAATAAGAAAGAAAAAGGATTCAGAAATTTTTTTACTATTTAAGATTCGAAGACTTGAATAACATCTAGTAAGGGGTTTTAAACCTATTCTAGCAATTTCATACAATTCAAATAACATTTAAAGTAGAAATAATGAATTTAAGGTTAGGGTTTATAAAATAATTTTAGGAGAAAAGCAAATTGACTATGAATTAATCAAATTTAATTAGATTAGATTGTATTGGATGTTAAATTTAGTAAAATTGATGAAGAAAATTATACTTAAAAACCCAAGTGGCCGACCAAAGAGGACTTAGGGTCATAATGTATAATTGCATATAATTGAGTAAAATTGTTGTGAACTAATGTATTTTATGTGGGGAAATAATTTCCAAAAAATTAAATTAGAATTAGAATTTTTGATTGAAATATTGTAGCATAGTCAGAGATTTCGTTAACATGAATATTGCGTAAATTGACTTTAGATGCTTGAATAAAATGTAAATGAGGAGGAAGGATTAGAGAATTAAAATTAATGATATCGCAATGCATATAAAAAAATGCTTGTCCTAAAAGATAAACACATGTAGGATATTTGATTGATTATAAAATTCATGGATGAAACACGTGACAACTTCGTCCCTTGATTTCTAGGGAAATGTTAGGCATGAAAATGATGAAATTTGAAACTTGTCTGTTCATGGAAGTTATAGCTAGAGATGTTAACTTTCCTATGAAACTGATCTTGTATAAATTGGAGTTATAAAACTCCAGATATGGAATAAAAATAGAAGATAGGTATAAACCGACAGTAGGACAAATTCCACATGTTATTGTAATTAATGATTTTAGATGTTTAGATGGTAGAACTGGGTTTTGTGTTTTTTTTTTTAAGTTATAAAAAAAAATTGTTTTAGCTTTCCAAATAAATAAACTATGCAAAATCGAGTTCTAGAACTCTAATTATGATTAAAATACTAAATAGTGTTCAGAATTGATTATGACAAACCATCTGAAATCCGTTAGTTTTCAACCCATATTTGGAATTGCTCTTAATTTAAAATTCCTAAATTTTTTTATGTAATGGGAGTGAAAAAAGAGTGTAAGAAATGGTTGCATGTGCGAGATTATATGGGATTTCCTTCATTAACAGAATCGGAAAAATGTGGAAATGGATAAAAATTTTAATTTGAAATGAACTAAACAAAATATGATAGTTTTGATTGAATAAGTCAATATGGTTGACATTGGCTAGTTTAAATTATTAGATTAATATTTGGAAATGAGAATTTATTTGGTAATGAAATTAAGAAGGAAATTTTATATGCCTATTGATATAGGAGAGGCTTCAAGAGTTGTGTTATAATAAGGAGGCACTCCGAAATCTTTGACCACAAGAAGGTGTTCAATACATTAACATTTTATTTTGTAAGATTGTCGTTATAATATTTTGGATATGTTATGTTATTTTATATTTAATTTTAAAAACATATATTGGAAGAAAGTGATTTCTCGTTAAAGGGATTAATACCCAGTAAGGGGCAATGAAATTAATTCAGTGATGGGATTAACGCCTAATAAGGGACAGAAGAAATTAGATCTGATAATGAGAATAAAATCTGGTAACGGACATAAGGAATTAATCTTTTCCAGTATTGGGATTAATGTTCAGTAGGAAGGAATAGAAATTGGATTTCCAAATGTAGGAGTTTTACTCGGTAATGTGTAGAGAATTTAGATTGTTTGTAAGTGGAAATAACACATAGACTTAGGCGAATAAAGGATTATCCAGTGTTGGATATTAGTTGAAAAGAGTTTAATATGGATATTACAGTTTAGGAAAACAAGATGTGTATTAGAAATAATGATTAATGAGAAATATTAACATATAAAATAAATCATGAAAATTAAAGATGGAAGGTGTAAATGGTATTAGAATAATACCTTATGATAAATTATGTTCAAACATGCCACTGTATTTATTTTAATTGTTTCAGTAAATTATTGTTACGTACTTAATTGTTACTGGTGTATAAATTACAGGTACCTCTCAGCCTTGAGTAGCATAATAGATATTTAGAGATCTTTGTTAATTATGTAAAGGATTGTAATAATTATTCTTTTGTAACTAAATTTTGATTTCCCTTAAATTATGTAAATATAAATTCAACTTTATTATACTAGTGTATGATATTGTACTTATACTTCTTGTTGTAACTTATACTAATACTGTAAAATAATTTATGGTTATAGATCTTGATTTGAATCTTGAATATTATAATTAAATGCATGATGTGACATTAAAATGAATTATAATGATCGTGATGGGTTGTGTTGCGAAATCATGAGTTCATGATGGTTAGACAATAATTGGGCTTTGTGTGATTGATATATTGAAGTGTTACATGTATTTGTTGATAACTTGGGATCTCTCAGTATAAGAGAAACTCTGCTGAAATTTCAGCAGATTCCTGTAAAGCTAAGTTTTTATATAAAAACAAATCACCCCAAAAATAGTAATTATATATAGGAAATAAAGTTTAAAATGTTGTTACATTTGATGTACTGAGAATTGATATTTGTGCTCTTTCTTTTTTTCCTTTGATTTCTAATAGATTATCATGATTTTGTACTCATGGTCGCGAAGATAATGGGTTAACTATAGTTAATTTAGATTTGTTTTGCTGCTTTTTAAATTAAATTTATTTCTTTGTTTTCGTCTTTTAATATTGAATTATTTGATAATTGAGTTTCATGATTTTATTTAGTTTTCTTTCAAACACGGTTACTCTGACATCACAACTAGGTTAGAAATTTTGTTTCTTGACCTAGGTGTACTTAGATCGAGTTTTTTAAACATTTTTTTATAATTATATTGTTTTTATTAATTTTCATCCCTTAACATTTTATTTGCTATAAATTGTGTTTTTACTTTTTTTATTTTCATATTGTTTTTTATAGAGTTATCACATTCTCATTTGAAGTATTAGGAATTGCCCTTCAGACTTTTTTTTAACTTTCTTTTATATGGGATTATCTCAATCTTATACTCATGGTTACAGAGTTTGCTAGTTAACTCAGTTTAATTGTGGTCTCTTGTTTTTTGCTTTTTTTTTAAATTAATTTTTGTTTTAGTTTTTTCCTTCAACACTGTATTGTTTAGTAATATCGATAAGCTCAGATAAGGTTCTTTTTATCCTTTTTTGTTAGTTTATTTATTATCATCCTATTTTTTTTATTTATATTATTTAAATTATCAATTGAAATAATAACTTAAGTCTCCTCTTTTTCTTATTTAGCATTTTTTATGTCAAAAAAAGATTTTATATATTGCAGCGTATACCATGCCACAAATCTAATTACAAAAAAAAAAAAAAAAAAAACCCTCACTTTTTTGCTGTTCACCAACATACTGTGGATTGGAATCGTATAAAAATGAATTTGCCCTCGCTAATGAAACTAACTAAGCATGCAATTAGGGGTAGGATTATCTTTTCTGTGAGATATATTTGTCATTGAAACCATAATTGGGGACAAAATGGTCCGTTTAGTTTTTTTTTTTTTCTATAGTATAACTATTAATTTGCCTTCCAAGGTATAGAATTTACATCTTTGAGTGGGGGCTTTTTTTGACTTCAAAAAAAAAAAACAGTCAAGTTATGATCATGCCTTTAAGAGGGAAAACAAATATACATATATTGAGGAGCTTCTTGATCTTTTTCTTTTTTTGAACAATAAAAATACAAAATTACCCTTAAGTTTCAAAAAAAAACTAAGGCTTTATGCAAAGGTGTTTTGTCTTTTTCATATGGTTTTGTTGTAAATCTCAATTGGGGTTAGGGGTAATTGAGTGTGTGGGTGTGTGTGTGTGTTATTAAAAAAATAGTTAGTGCATGTCAGGGATGTATCAGCAAGTAGGTGTCGCCCGCACCTTTCAGATGGAGTGTGTGGCGCTTAAACAACACCAAACGCCGCTTTTCAGGGTAGCGTTTAATGCGCCTCACCACCTTTATAACGGTGGTTTGGTGTATGTGTCGAGAAGGCACGCGATGGAGCTCTGGCCTAGGGTTTTCCCTTCCCCCCTCTTTCTCCTCTCCTCTTAGAAAATTGTGTTGACCATTATCAAAAAAATAAGGCAGTCTATCTATTTGTTTGTTAAGTCAAATTAGGTTCTCATTTTTATTGTTATTTTTTGATTTAAATTTGTTTTTTCAATTTCATCCATTCATACTTGATTTTTATATCAGATTTGGTCCTTATTCTTTTAATTGCAATATATTTGGTCTTGAATCATTTATTGAATTAATTTGTCTTTGAATTTCATCCTTTGACATCTTATTTTTATATCAAATATGATATTCATTCTTTTGATTGATATTTGTAATTGTTCTTCTCCTTTTCTTGATTGAAATTGTTTTTCAATTTCATCCTTTATGATTTTGTTTTGTTTTGTTTTTGTATCAAATTTGATTTTCTTTCTTTTTAAATTTATATTTTTTAAATCATTTTTTTCAAGTTTATCCATAATTATTTTGTTTGGTTAGGAATTTTACATTGTTATTTTTTTTGTTTGACTTTCATGTCGTGAGATGTGTCATAAGTTTTGATGGTTAGGCCAAGTTAGCTTCAATTATTTTTAATTATTTTTTAAAAATTTCATTCATCATCATTGAATTAGTTGGAAATTGTTATTATTTGTTTTGGATTCATTTGTTAGTTTGATTTTTCTTCAATTTTACCCTTTAATTCAAAATTTTTGTTTGTCCTTTTAATTTTTCTTTTCAAATGAGGTCTATATTTTCTTAATTGCTATTTTTTATCCTTTAATTTTTTATTATTTCATCATTCAATATTTTATTTATTAGGATTTAATCTCTTAGGTTTTTCCCATTGTTTATAGGCCCTACTCAAAAGTCAATCTGAGACAATTATCGGGTCACGGGTCACAGGTCAAGTGGGTTGACTTGAGTTAACCTAAGTCAACCAAATCCTTTTGTTTTATAAAAAAAAAATCAAAATGATACAATTTTGAAAGAAAAAAATAGTCAATGGATTGTTATCCTGTTTTGACTTGATTTTTTCTAGGTTAACCGAAACATGGGTCAGCCGGGTTTTTAATCGTCTTATACTTGATCAATTCTCCCCTAATTTCTTTTGAAACCTGGTCTAGTCTAAGTTGAGGGACACGGGCCAATTCGTCAGGTCGAGCCAAGTTTTAAAATAGTTACTTTCCAGATACGATACTTTCAATTTAATCAGTACCTAAGGTCCTGGGTTTGAAAAGTTTACATGGATTGATGTCATTTCCTTTCTCGATTGTATCCTTTGAAGTTGTTAGTTTTAAAAAAAGAGCTTTGTTATTTTCTTCATTATTCTTTTTAATAAGTTTATATCTATCTCATGATCTAGATGAGAGGTTTATTTGGGTGGTCCAGGTTTTTTTTTAAGTTGTTTTTTTTATCCTTTTTTTATTTTGTCATTAAAAATTCAATTCTTTTTAAAATTAAACTTTGGCTTTTTACCTTTTATTGGATCATCCTGTCCACATGATTCTACTCGTGAGTTTTGACAATCTCACTTGGTTTTGCTGGTGCTTTTTTTTTAATACTTTTTTTTATTTATTATTTTTTCTCGATTTTATCCTTCTGCATTTTGATTCCTAAGAATTAATAATCATTATTTCTTTAGTTTTTTTTCTATGATATCAAATCATAAAAAAAAAATTAAAAATACAATAATAACACTTGAACTTCTTTTTTTACATTAAAAAAATTGATGTGGCCAATCTACTTTGCGATTAAAGACGGTCACAAATGATATTTTTATTGCCATCAACAGCCTAGTTTTTTAACACTCATTTTATTTATTTATTTAAATGAGCATGCTTTAGCGTCTAAGCTATGGATTTAGTAACTATGGTATCAAGGAAAAGGAAATTTGGAATATAATAATTTAAGATATGAAAATATGAATTTTTAAAATTTTGAGAAGGGATTCAAGATTCATGTTCTAAAATCACTTTAGATCTGAAATGAGTTTTCTTTTTTTTCTCTCTTTCCTGGCATGTAATCCATAACAATTCCCTTGCTGCTATTTATAAATATTCCTTGTAGCAAATACAAGGCGATAATAAAAAATGAAAAAAAAATTGCGCTTATGAAATGGTTCTAGCATCGTATCATGTGACCCTAGGATCTTTTGTTTTTATTTTTATGAATAATATTTTTATTATGAAAAATAGCAGTTTCATTAAATATAAAATATTACATAATATATAGCTATTTTCAAAATCTAGTGGCTATGTATAAAAGATTATTTTTTTACTATTTAATCTCCTCATGCTATTTATATAGTTAAAATTAGCTTGATAAGTTGTTCTTATTAGCAAGAGATATCTTCTCTTTTTACAACAAAAATTTGAATCTCATACATTATTCTAAAAAATAAAAGTAAATTCCAAAGGGCCTTATACTTTATACACCATCCCTGTTATTGAAGAAATCGTACGAACAAAGAACTCTTGTTGTGAATTTTACAACACTAACCTCTATATTGTCGGTTCTCAATATATGATTATATTGGGCTCTGGACATAGGGCTTATGTTATGTATAAATACAAGTATTATGACCTAACCTATTATTTTGTTAGCCCACTTTATTAGTTTGTCCTTAGTACACCCCCACAAGTAGAAGTAGAGTGGGGAAAGAAGACTTATTCAACTTCGACCGATAATACAAGAAGCGGGCGGGCATTAATGGCTTAGTAGGAATATCAGAACATATAAAGTGAGCATGCAGTTCTTTGCGAGTAGCCATGTCGCAAATAAAATGACAAACAACTTTAACATATTTCATTTACACATGGAAAACTAAATTATTTGTCGAAGTATACAGCATGTATTTCACACAATAATATAAAAGAAATAGGGACTAAAACACCCAGAATAGTAAGAAGGGGTCACATCCATTTTAACTTAGCTGTGAAAGATTACAACCAAGATATATTGCAAATAGACAAGAGTGCTAAGATGTCCATTCAAAAAGTATTGTGCATATCTAACCAATGATCCTATGAACTATGAGACCGATGATCAACATTACCCAAATAGTGTTTGTTTTAACAATTGCACTAAAAATCTCCTCAAAATTAACACCCTCTTATAGGCGACACCCTTTAGCTATACGATGAGCTTTATAATGCTCAATAGAACAATATGCCTGATGTTTAATGTGATAGATCCATCTATAACCCATAATATTCATGCAAGGAGAAGTAGGAACTATGGACATGTGTTATGACGAGTAAGGGCTGAAATATCAATGAATATAGTGGATACTCATCACATTGGTTTACCTCAATAAAAGAAGTTGGTTTAAAGATGGACTCAGGATTAATGGTGGTGACAAGAGCTAGATGAAACTTAGATGGACGAGAAGTGGGGTGAGGATGTAAAGTCATAGGATAATTAAATGGGATTGAACATTATGTAGGAAAATATGGTGAAGATGAAAGAGATGATGGACTAGGATCGACTACTAAATTAAGAACAGGGGAGGAAGAAGAGGATAAAGATGAGAGAGGAGTACTAGAGAGTATATGAGAATTAAGTTGATGAGGATTTAGAGGAAGATTAGGGGAAGGGGAAGCCAATAGTGGTGAGGATAAGGAATTGATCGACCAAGTAGGGAGGTTAAGAAGAGTTTGTGTAAGGGTAAAGACACCTAGAAGTCTAATGAGGAGTTGGAGGTCACAATAAAGGAAACAAATGTGATCAATAAAACTAACATAGAGGACATAAAGAGAAATGTTGACTCATGACAAGTGTAATATAAATATGAAGGAAATGTAAATCCAAACAATGATTGTTGAAAGAGAAGGATAGGGTGTGGTAGCTAATTTATAAGAACAAAGCTAAAGAACGAGAATAAAAATGAGAGAAATGATATTTTTATTGAGTTTTCTTAAAAGATACACCTTTATAACTCTTCTCTATATCTCTCTATACTTGTGTATTATGCTTTTAATTACAAGCCTATTTATAGGCCTCATGTCCTAGATAATTAAGAAATTAAACTACTCGAAGGAAATCCTAATCTTATAAGGAATCTAACATTCTAATTAAACAAGGATTCTAATAAACTAGTATATTACAAATCCTTCTTCATCAAGGATTCCTACATTAATCAGGATTCATCCTTTAGCTAATATTAAAACTCTAACAAATCTAAATCCTAGTTGATCTTGAACTTCAACACTCCCCCTTAATATCAACTGTGATTATTCTTTCATCTTTTCTTTCTCTTCACGATGTCCTACCTTAATAGCATTAATGTTGTTCATATTCCATCATTATCAAAAATTAACGAAGGTAGTTTCACCATTGTACTTGACATTAATTTTATTTTTCCAAACCATGTTTGTGTTTCTAAACCTTTAACTAGATTCATGACTTTTCCAAATAAGATTAACTTTCGGGCTTGCACGTCTATAATTTCTTGTAGCTTACCTTTAATGTTATTAATTATATCAAAAACTTCATTGTAATTAATTCCTTGCTTTTGACTATACTTTTTTTCCTCCAATCTCGCCTTGTACCTTTTTTTTTCCCCTTTGGCATTCTTCTTACTATTAACTTCTTTTCTTTTGATCTAGGAACCAATTTCCATGTGTTATTTTTCTTAATTGATGCAATCTCCTCATCTATAGCAATTCTCTACTTTTCATCATTTATTGCTTCTTTAAACACTATAGGATCACATGTAGCAAGGTGAAAATATAGTGTTACTTGGCTATGTGTTAATTGAGAAAGAAATTATAGTGTTGAAGAGCGAGTGTATGAGAAGACGAGTTAGTAGTGAAGGGTATGATAATGGAGAGATTATGTGAAGACAGGAAAAGAAAGTTGGTTTATTGCTTCCATTATAATGGTGAGCCACTGATTATGTTGTTTTCATCGTTGGATGAAAACCAATGTTTGTTGCTTTCATTATTGAATAAAAGCTATTGTTTGTTGTTTTCATTTCGAATGGAAACCATTGTTATGTTGTTTCCATTGTTGATGGAAATCACTGTATGTTGCTTCCTTTATTGAATGGAAGTTAATGATGTATAATGAAGTATTATATGGAAACTCATATTAGGATATAGGAGTATGTAAGGAATTAAGACATGGAAAAGGTTGTGAAGGTGGAGATAACTAGATGGTGGGTTGATAAACTCAATATAGGAAATGGATTATCAAGAAAGTGGTTTATAGAAAGATAAGATAATTATTTGTACTTATTAAATCATTTATGTTCTTCAGAATGATTTAAGGATGACCTTTAATAATGGTAAATTATTTATTCATGTAATTTTTATTTTGTTTTGTTGTATATAGGTGTCGGACCATCACATGCAGTAAGACAGAGCTAATTGGTTATTAGGATAATCAGTAGTGTTAGGTATCTTTTATACTGGTATATTCTTAGGTGTGTATTAATTAGAATTCCTTAGTTATCTTGTAAATAATCCTTTTGTAACTTTTAGTAATTCTTGTGTGGTAATACCCTTTTTCTTTCTTCTCAACTTTAATTGAAGATATATGTACTACTTTTATATTGTTCTTGTTCATAAGGTCTATATGATGGATGGATAAATTGTGTGATGCGTTGAGTAATGATGATAGAAGTAAGTCCAGGATGGTTGGACTATGTAATGATGGTGGTTTGTCGATAACTTGGTATGTTATAAATACAAAGGAAACTCTGCTAAAATTTTGGTAAACTCCTTCCATATGAAAATGCAAATATGATAACGTGTCAAGGTGAATCTTTTCTATAAATAAAAAAATTTCCTAAAGGAGTCATATTACTATGATTAATGGACTTAATGTGTCATAGAAGGTAGGGTGTTACAGTTATATAATTATCAATAGGATTAGTTACCTTATATAAGTCATCAAGACTCCTCATCTTTTTTAATGGACTTAGTGGAGTGTCACTACTTGAGCTTTCACTAGAAGAAGAAAAAGAAGTTGAGCTCATTGGTGTTTGTAGATGTGTGACTATTGATTCTTGATGATCTTCATATCTTTCCTCCTCTTCATTAAGAATCGGTAAGAAGTCATATTTCTCAACATCATTTACCTTCCAATCTCATGCTCCTTCTTCATTGAACTCAAAGAAAAGAAGAATCACCATCTTTCTTTCATTAGGGTTGTAAAGCTTGTATCCTTTAGACTTTTGGTCATAGCCCACAAATATCATCCTTTTGCTTTTGTCATCTACCTTGGTCCTTACTTGATCATTTACATGCACATAACCAATGCTCTCAAAAACTTTCAAATGAGAGACATTTGGTTTTCTTCTACTCCATGCTTCTTGTGGAGTCATGTCATTCAAACTTTTAGTAGGACATCTATTTGACAAGTAGATAGCACAATCTATAACTTCAACCTAAAAATGTTTAGGCATCTTCTCATTATGTTGAGAATGCTTTTGTTCTTTCTCTCCACCATGTCATTTTGTTATGGGGATTTAAGCACCATTAGGAGTTTTTTTATACCATGATCTTTATAAAACTCTTAAAATCATTAGAATAAAATTCACCCTCCATATCCGTCCTAAGTGATTTTATAGAATAATCACTTTCTTTTTGAACTAATGCCTTAAACTTCTTAAAACAACTAAACACATTAGACTTTTCTTTTAAGAAGTATACCCAAGTCTTTCTATTATAATCATTAATAAAAAATAGAAAATACAATTTTTTACCAAACGAACATGGTTTGATAGTTTCACAAACATCAGCATGTATTTCTTGTAGGGGTTGATTTGCTTTTGACGTAGACTTCTTCGGAAAACTTTTGCGAAATTGCTTACCCATTAAACATCCTTCACACAACTGATTTGAATGTATAATGGATGGTAGACCCTTTAACATCTCATTTTGTGCCATCATCTTCAAGCTATCAAAGTTTACATGCCCAAGTCTCATATGCCAAAATCAAGTTTCATCTTTCACACATGCATTTAGGCACATCCGTCTCTATGCTTATCAAGAACATTCTATTAATTTTTCATGGCTACATTTGAAATCATATCTCCTTTAGTGTCAAGTAATGTCAAAGTAAAATCTTTCATCTTAATCTCATACCCCTTCTTCAAAAATTATCTTAAACTCAATATTTTGCTTTTCACTGTTGGTATATAATAGACATCACCAATAAATTGATGATTTTTATCTTTTAATTTAATCAAAATCATACATTTTCCTTTGATGAAAACCTTTGAATGATTTGTGAAGGTGACATTACCTCTAATTGCTTCATCAAGCTCTATGAACTTGTTTTTATCTCCACATATGTGATTACTGGCTTCATTGTCTAGGTACCACATGTTCTCTTTGTCTTGCATTCTCTTATTATGCACTAGTAGAGTGATTTGTTTTTCTTCTATCATAAGATTTGCATTCTCCTCAACCTTCTTGGTTGAACTCCAGCAATCCCTAGCATAATGACTTGTCTTTTGACAATTACAGCATTTAACTTTTGATTTGTCATCAACCTCCTCTTCCAAATCTTCCTTTTCCTCCTCCTCCTCCTTTGGAATATCCAAAACCATTTTGCTTTGAAAAAAATGTTTGTGCACCCATATCCTCTTGAATCTCATTAACTCTTTCCTCAAGGGTTTGTTCCCATGAGACCTTGTATTGAAAAAAAATCTATATTTTGCTACTCCTCTATAGTGACTACCACATAATGGAACTTCATCTTCTCTACCACACGTGTTTTTGTCATATTGTCCCCATATCTCTTTATTTGATTATTTATAGCTAATATTCTTGCAAAGTATTCTGAAATATTCTCTGATTCAAGCATATGTAACTTTTCAAAGTTACCATGTTTTTATAGACGTATCTTTCTCACATTGTCAACTCCTTGGTTTGATTCTTGCAAAACTTCTCATACTTGTTTGGCGATGGTTGCGTTGGCCACTATCTCAAAAGTGGTGTCATCCAGACATTGGTTGGTGATTGTTAGTGTTAGTTGATCCTTCCTTCGTGTCTTTTACACGGCCTCCCTTAAGGCTGAAGTCAATGTTGCTCCATCTATAGGCTCCTCAAAGCCTTTTTCAACCGTCTCCCATATATCTTAGGAACTTAGCCAAGCTTTTACTCGAATACATCAAGTTTGATAGATGTCCTTTGTCAACCAAGGACATTGAAGTGAAAAGTTTGAATTGACCATGTTAAATAATCAAACCTAAGCTCTGATACCACTTGTTAGAAGAGAAGGATAAGGTGTGGTAGCTAATTTATAAGAATAATGCCAAAGAACAAGAAGAAAAATAAGAGGAATGATATTTTTATTAAGAGTTTTCTCAAAAGATACACCTTTATGGCTTTTTTCTATATCTCTCTGTACTTGTGTTTTATGCTTCTAATTACAAGCCTATTTATAGGCCTCAAGTCCTAGATAATCAAGGAATTAAACTACTCAAAGGAAATCATAATCTTATAAAGAATCTAACATTCTAATTAAATAAGAATTTTAATAAATTAGTCTATTACAAAAAAAACTTTCATCAAGAATTCCTATATTAACTAGGATTAATTCTTTAACTAATATTAAAATTCTTATAAATTCTAAATTCTAGTTGATATTAAATTTCAACAATAATAACTAACATGCAAATAATTTAATTATAGATGAAGATGATGAATTGAATAAGACACCAAGGACTATAGAAAAAGCAAACACGTCTAAGCTAGTAAAGACCATCTTAAACAGTGTGGAAAAGAAGAATAGACTTGAAAAATCGAATGGTTAACATAAAAGAAATGACTATGAAATTAAAAAAAAAAAAAACATTATTTTCAAGAGAAAAATGACACAAAGAAAGTAAAGCCTTTGTAATATAAAGAACATGCAAGATAAAGGACATATGTAAGATTTGAGTGGTGTTTAAATAAAAGAATTACCAAGATGGGAGACAGAGAGTTCCTTACCATCATCAATCTCGAGATGATCCTGACCATTATAAGGTTCGATATAGGATAGACTTGTTATATCTGGTGTAACATGATGAATGGCACCCGTGTCTGGATGCCAAGCATAATTTCCATGGGATATGGATCCATTTTCAGTGCCACTACTATTATCTATTATAATTTTTTAATTGAATGACCTC
>Ga0325403_1003089_pt1 | contig 15050 bp, 9 predicted proteins | sample PopdelMetagenome_19_FD_205665 | JGI IMG/M metagenome (GOLD analysis project Ga0325403, IMG submission 205665) | Populus deltoides microbial communities from Bellville, Georgia, United States - Xylem-PdKOR-R4 | ecosystem: Host-associated > Plants > Phyllosphere > Stem > Wood/Secondary xylem...
ACGAGTGTTGATTTATTTGAGATAGCTGTGATTTTGAGTATTGAAAAAAAAGACTTTTGAGAATTGAAGAATATCAAGCAATCTGTCCTTATAGCGAGTTTCAATCTGTTCCTATACTTCTAGTTGCATTTATTGTATCCATCATACATAACAAAATGCGCATCAGGACCTTCTTTTAGTGATATCTTTTAAATTTAATAGATGAGGAGCCAGCATGTTGCTACACATGACTCCCCATTTTCAAATTTTAACATTTCTAGTGCATAATATATGCTGTCTCCCCATGTTCATTAAAGAAAGGCCTTATTGGAGATCCTGTTAGATGTCAAGGATATACTAGATGCAATTAGAAGTTAAATTTTAGATTTGAGGCTAGCTTGAAAGTATAATTGGTAGATCAAAGTTAGGTCCTCTGTAATTAGTTTCTTTGTTTTTCCCCTTTTCTTTTCTTCTCCTTCCCCTCCTGTTCTCCTTTCCTCTACATCATTTGGTTCGTTTACTATTTAAAACTATCCATGGATGGAACTTTGACTGACATCTTTAGCTACCAATATTATCTAGCATTCTCTGAATAATTCTAATACATGGGTGCAGAAACAAATCTAAGAGGGAGGCAGCTGGTTTTGATGAGAACAAGATGATTCTTACTGTATCTGTTGCTACTTTCATTCTATCCAGCAGAACAAAACACAAGTTGCAGGTTCTCTCTTTCTTGTAAAATTAAAAAATCCAAAGTGATTGCCATTCACTTAATAATGAACTATTGATCCTATATAAATGAAGGACAATATTTTGCTTTTTCAAAGTTTGATTTTGCTGATGGGTTTCCCCTTTCTTATTACAGAAGAGTGTTCATCTAATTAAGCAGATCATTGCTAGTGAATGGATCCAACCTCAGGAGTTGAAATATATATCTGCTTCCCTATACAGTGTTGGCTTACTTTTGTATAGAAATAAACAAGTGAATGAGGTAATTTCTTATGGATGTGATTTCTAACTTGGAAAACATGTTGGCATTAACTTGATATCATATCTGGCTAATAAACAAAAAAAATTTAAATTATAAAGAGCCAATTCCGCTTTCATTTCCTTTTTTTTGCATGGTGTTATTTGTCTTTTTGCAAGAATTTTGCTTAAATAATGGTGCCAAATTTGAATTTCATTGAAAATCCAATGGTTAAGAAGTGCATTGAGGATGCAGTCATTTCATCATATTTGCTTTAATGCAATGCTACCACTTGTTTATAGTGCTTCTTTTAGAGTTTAAAAGACATTTGTGAAGGTAATACATAAATGTACCTTATAAAGGACCACAAGCTGCTGTTTGAAAGTGTGCCCTGTGTTTTGCTGACACATTTTTGGTGTAAAGAAAGTGGTTGAAGTTACTGGTGTCACTTGACCTCTTAGGAACCTTGAAATGTGACCATGCATCTTGAATTGGTTACGTTTTGCATTCTGAGATTACAGCTATGCATGGCTGGATTGCCAAAATTGACAATCCAATATATAATTTGGGTTTTGTGCGTGGTGAAAGGTGTGAGATAAAGAAACAAAGGGAGAAGAAACATGCTTTTGTTAAATGGCTTAGAAACACTTTTCTTAATTAATGTGAAAAACATGCCGTGCTTCTTTTGGAATTTACCTCCTAATGTTTGACCAAAATAATTTTTAAGGGGCACCCCTAATTGATAAGACTGCCCCTTACATACCACAACTAATCTAAATGGCTTTCCCTGTGGCTTACACGTTCCATGAACCAGTATATACTGTAATATACTGTGTTCTAGGCAACTGTGGTATACTCAAGGTAACAATTACGGTGGGAGTGGTATGATGAGAAGAGACATGGACTGTTATTTGATGGATTAAATCATTAAAGGAGTGTTTTGAGTGTAGACATATGATCACCTGGATACATGGAAAGCAGGTCATGGAGTTAACTTCATATATGCATAGATGTGCATGTTGATTACTATTCCTTTGGTATCACCTGGAGAATATGTTCTTGTACCCTTAATTCTCTTGCATCAAGATCCATGTTTTATTACCTTTTTTTAAAGCCTTCTTTTATTGATCATTCATCTTTGCAGGCTTTGAAGCCATTGAAATTATGTTGCAGAGCATCATGGAAATGTGTCAAACTTCTATCTGAGATGTCTATGCAGAAGTCTGAAGGGTTTGTTGGTGATCTTTCAGAAGATGCTATTCTGGATTTTGTCACTGAGGCATGCAACCAAACAGTTTTTCTTTTGGATGTTCTCCATAAATCTGGCAGTCTTAGGGTGAAAAAGATCATTGTAAACAGTCTTGAAAATTGGTCTGTTGCTGAAGATTTGTTCAGAAGGCTGTCAGGTCCTGTGCCTTTGGTGAAACAATGGGTGAAGGTAGCATCTGCAAGATTCCAATTGTCTTCAGTATGTTTTTTCTTTTTGTTTTTTGGCTGTCTAAATATAGTTTAATTTCCAGATGCAATGTGAGAATAATAAGAACATGATTGTGAATGATGATGCTCCAACCTTGTACTGTTTGCTATCATCGTCTATGAGAGTGTCAAAGAGGACAATTGGTAAAATTTTACAGCAGGTCTGAGCATTTTTCATGTTTCCCTTATGACAGATGTTATCAGTCCATTCCTTTTGCATTTTTTGATTGTGGATTAAGTCTTTTTTACTTCTCACCATTGGCCTTTTTCTCTTCCTTTTCTTTGTCCCTAACATTTTCAGGAGCTTCTTGCTTACGAAGAAATGTATGCTGTGCATCCTGAATTTTGTCAAAGAATGCAAATGGAAGTTATAGATATCCTCTTGAAAGATGTATATGTCACAGATAGTCATTTGCAGAAATCAAGAGTTTTGATCAGAAAAGGACGGGCACTGAGGTCCTGTGGTTCTGAAGGTTTGGAGGACTGTATACAATGCTTGTCAGAAGCAATCTCTGTAATTGTGAGTTTTTTGGCCTCAGTGCATGTTTCTTGCTCTTACCTTCTCTTTGGTTTTTGTTTTTTTGATAAACTTCTTACCTCTTCTTCATGATTAAAGGTTCAGTAGATGCTCTTTGCTCTGTACAATGATTTACTTACATACTCGCTTGAACAGAATGATGAATCATGTAGCCATGGAACTCCTGCCTGTCATCATTTAGCCGTGACATATTGCCTACGTGCGCTATGTACCCAGGAAGTGGAACCAAACTCAAAGGTGTTAATCACAAAAGGCTAGTTCCCTGATTTCACTAAATGCTTTAAGGACCATCTGTGTTAGTATGCATATACACAATTGCTAATGAAGCTTTCTATTGTTACTAAATGTTTGCTTGGTTTTCCTTACAATCAGCAAGTCTTTCAAGATATCAAAGCTGCCTTAGATCTTTGGTTAAGCATTCCAATCCCAGATTATGGCATTGTGTACGATGAGGGTATCATGTCGCCTGACAGTGCACTTTTGTTTCTATATAATATAGTTGATTTGTTAGCAATGAAGGTATTTTTATAATCTTATCGTTTTCTTTTATCATTCTTTACTTTTCAGCTCATAGCATCATTGCTTTATCTGTTCTTTGTATTCAGGGTTCTATGGAATTTCACAATGACATATATAAGTTGATGATTAGATTGTTTGAATGGAAGAATGTCCAACTGGAGATGTGCTTATCCATTTTGTGGGAGAGTAGAAGGCTTACCCATGCTCTTTGTATTTCACCTGTAAATGATGCTTTGATAATGACCTCACCAGGTTTTTCTGGAGAACAATTCAGGTCTATTGATTCCTGGATTCATTGTCTAAAGGGGTCCCCACCTTTATTAGTTGGGTTCCAACATAACTTTTCATATCTATTTACAAACTTTCATTGCGACCCTGACAATCAGAAACCTTACAAGTCTGATATCACTGTTGATGATGTTAAAGAAGCTGCCTTTAAACTCATTTCGAGTGTAAGATTTCCCCTAGGACCTAAGTTGCCTCTTTCATTAATTTCATAATCTGTTGTGACACAAAACTGTTAATAGTTTTCTATTATTCTTCTCATAGGTTCCTGCCACAAGCTATTCTTTTTTCATTGCTGGACATCTTTACTATGATTTGTGTGAAAGACTTATTGCAAATGGGCGTTTGTTTGAGGTAAGGGAGCAGTCTCTGGAAATCTTGTTTCTTGATTTTCTGAGACCTTGATTTCACTTTTTTGATTCTATTCTGTGCAAAACAGCACGCCTAATTTGGATGACTTTGTATTGAATAACTACATACCAGAATGGCCTACTATTTCTGATTTCACTTTGTCCTAGTATAGGATCTCAATTAAATTGTTTTGCGGGAATTCATGATATCTTCATGAAACAAGAATATATCTCTTGTTTTAGACCAGCATTGTAGGTGAAAAATTATTGTAGACTGTTGATTGGAGTGTGCAAAATAGTAAGTCATATCTGGATTAAGTATGGGAGAAGCACGCTCGGAATGCAAAATGTATATGCAACCATACCATTACCATAGTTTTATGTAGACATTAGCAACATTGACAAAGAAGGGCATCAGAGGTGTAAGTGAAGCATATTAGATATTGCAACTGCAAAGGTGATTCAGTAAGTGCTTTGAGTGGGTCTTACAAAAGAATGATGACCATCGTTCAGGAGGGAATTGTAAACTCTTCACCAATAAATAGTTTGATTCATATGTTGCATGATGAAAGTGGATTATTGAATAATTCTTGAATCTGTCTGCCCAAAACTTTTAGTCTGGCTATAAGCTAAATGGCAGATTTTGTTGTTTGTAAATTTCAAAACAACACTGAAATGGAATTGTGCCCTTAAAGCACTTGTTCAGCATATTAGACCAACTTTATGTGAATCCTGGAGCACTTCTGGATATTGCTTTTTTTGGATATAGCTGCTATCACAATGCACATTTAATTGTTTTGAATTGGAGCACTCATTAGATCTGCATGTGAGAGATGTAAAGCACCAAACTCAAACCTCGTGGACACATGGGTTGTCAGGAATAGCAGTGATTGTTCTAATGTAATGTTTATAATCAATTTTTGGTCTTTTGAAGATTACATGCCCCTATTAATTCATCTTAATTCTGTTTTTTCCATTGCAATTAAAGTACTTTTGTTCTTATACCATCTGCCTTTTCTGGTGCCCTACACTTGTCCTATTGTTTCAGTTGCATTTTCCACTTTGTTCCTTATTTAAGCTGTCAATCTGTTTTGAGTCACTTGTTACTAAATCAAATGTACACTGTTTTGTGGCCTAAGTAAGTTTATTCAGCTTTTATAAAACATGTCTCAAAAGTAGCTTCTCATGTTTGTCTCAGTTTGGCTATTTTGTTTTGGTAATGTAAGGCATGTTAGCTGTTATCCACATACACTTGTGTTATTTCTAGCCTGAAATTGTTTCATTGTTATCTTTATTTTCTTCTCTTTTCTTTCTGTACTGTGAAATTTGAATGTTTATGTTGTAAAGGATTATTAGAGAAAAATGGTCAGGCATCCAAATGGAATCATGATTGTAGTTAAGATAATTGGTAAGCATTTGCAAATAGCAACAGAGATTGACCATATTTGATTATATTTTGATTTTTTAATATGAACAAATCAATAAGCTATAGAGTTTCCTTAGCCTGTACGTATGTATTTCTAGAAAGTCCCACTTTTTTCTTCCATTTTCTAATGGTTTGGGAGAAGTTTATCTATGAGGCTCTTCAAAGTTGAAAAGCCATCCTGTAATTCCAAAAACGAATCATATTCTGCTGTCCCACCTAGTTCACAGGCTTATTCCTATAAGATGCTTAGAAATTACTTTTTTTTTCTCAATGATATCTCGATTTTGGTAAGTTATAATTTCCCCTCTTCTCTCTCCACCGGAACAAAACCACTCTTATACTCTACCTGCAAGCCTGTGTTTCTTTTTGTTAAAGCTTTGCAAATAACTTTGTTTCAACTTATGCTCCAGTTCACTAGTTATACTGTCGTATACTTTGTAAATATGGCATTGCTTCTTTTTGTGCTTGTTTTGAGATAGTAATTTTGTGCACTGCACCCTTATATTGGTTCCATAACGGTTAGTAGTTAATCTTGATGTTTTAATGCCTCCTGCTGCTCATATGATTTTAATTTTGACTATTTTTATCTCATGTTTGTAGGCACTTTCATATGCTAAAGAAGCTCACCGGTTGCGTACTAAACTCTTTAAAGAGAAATTTATGTATACTGTTGAGAAGCAATCAGAAAACTGCACTGGAGCTGGCAGTGATATGCAGAAGAATACATATGGTCTTTCTGATGTAAGAATGCAAAAATCAGTTGCTTGTGAAGTTTGGTCATTCGATACCCTTCCACAGGACATGGATGCCTGTTATCTTAGCCCATGGAAAATACTTCAGTGTTACCTTGAAAGCACTCTCCAGGTCACCCCTTCTTTGACCAACACCTTTCTGACCTAGAAATTTAAGGCTGATTCTCTTCTTTGCATAGAGTTTATTGATTTTCTTTGGATTCCTTGCAGGTTGGAACTATCCATGAATTAATTGGAAATGGAATTGAGGCTGAAATTTTTTTACGGTGGGGTAAAGACATCTCCCGCTCCCAATGCTTGCCGCTATTTATAGTTGCCTTTTCCTCTGTTTTAGGTATGAATTAATTAAGATCATGCTACCTGTTTCCCTGTATTGATTTCTGTGTTACGTAATAAATTGTTTTGTCTATCCTCTTACTATATCTGTTAAAACATCAGGTAAACTGTACTGCAACAAGGGGTCTTGGGATCTGTCAGAAAAGGAACTTCGAAATGCCAAACACGTTTTGGTGCATGGCTGTGCAGATTTTTCTTGTTTAAAGTGTGGATTGATGCTTGAAGCCACAATTGATCAACGACTTGGTGATTTATCCCATAGTCTCTTTAATACAACAAGGAGTATAGAGAGACTATCTCTTGCTGAAAGTTTGTACAGATCAGCCCTAGACAGACTAGGTCAACCTGAATGGAAAAACTCTGTTAGCTATTCCAAAGATGTGGAAGAAATTGAGGGAGCTTCTGTCTGTTTCCCTACTTGTCAGGTGGGGCCTAAATTGAAGATGGAAAGTCAAAAGTGTAGAAAGACTAAAAAGGCAACAAAATGTTTGCTAAAGGAGCAATCTTCTGTAACGGAGCACAATACTAGATTAACTCGTTCCAGATATCATTCTTTTCAGAATCAGAAAGTAGACAGTTCTGCTGAGGTACAAGTCGGCCCTTTAAATCAATTGAAAGGAAACAAAACATGCGATATAGTCGATCCTAATGGTCAGAGGCAGTGGCTCTCTGGAAGAAAAAGTTGCATGGTTGATTTGGGGTGTGAAATCATTTGCATTTGCAATGGAAAGAAGTGTTGGTTTTGCCTTGCGAGGGAAGTTAAGGAATCTGGATTGTTGAGCAATTTCATATATCTGAAATGGGAGTTTGCTCGTAGGCGGCTATCAATAAGGCTACTATCTGGCATTGGTTAGTGGTAACTGAGTATTATTTCTTAGTTTGGTCATTGTTGCACGCACAAGAAATCATAAATTATAAGTTATGATAATTCCTGGTGTCATATCTGAATTATCAGTTTAAGATAGTCTAATTTCAGTGGATTATGTTGGTCCGCTCAATGATCACTTAAAGAGTGATGCAGAAGAGTTGAGAATTGATCCTTCAACAGAAAAACAAGGACAACTTATTCGGGATATATGAGTGGATGGGCATTTGTTGTGGTACTGAGAGTATTAAAGCCTAATGATTAAATGACATATATTGACTCTTGCATGCAGGTAATGCAGGAATGCATAAGGGATGTTCTGGTGCTGTTTTTTAGGAGCTATGAACAGTGTTTAGAATAGGGATTTTACGTGTTTTAGTTATAATAGTTATATAGGATTGATTGGGTATGAAGGTTTGGATGTTTAGTAGTTAAATGTAGATGTTTGATGGTTAGAATATAGAAGTCTGTTCTCTGGAAATTGTAGAAAGATGTAGGGAAATACTACTTTTCCTTCATAGTTAGTTTTCTAATCCTACAAGGACTTCGATTCTTGAATAAGAAAATACTTTTCCTACCTAAACCTACTTAATTATGGACTTCTTGCCAATGAACTGTAGCTCATCAGGCACCAATGTCCCTCCTGTTCCCCAATAGATCTTGAGTTCAAACCTCTCTTTCGTAACCAAACATATTTTAGGACTTTTTAGTTAAAACTAAGAGAGAAAAAACTTAGATCTAGATAATTTTGAGCAACTTTGAAATTAGAGAAATACGCTTGTATATGAATATTTTGCACAACACTACATGTGTTCTGATTATTTTATTGTACACAAACATATCAAATATCACACATGCTTCAATATTTGTGTGGGTGAATTCATGTATAGAGTTTTATTTTTTTGTCAACGGGACATGTTTTTATATTTATTTGTGAGTGTACACATACATTTTTAATGGTATTAGATTAGTCTATGAAGTAATTTAGTGTAGCCATAGTGATAAAGTAGATACGAGATTTCTTTAGAAGTTTTTATAGCAAGAAAAATGATGCAAAGACTTTAACGTGGCATTTTTGTCTAAACAGTAGACCGGGAAAGGTTATGAAACTTTTTCCTCATAGTGTATTTTTTGTTCATCCATGCTGATAGTAGCACACATTATACATGTAAATATGCACCCAGTTTTCCCAGCTAATATAAGGACTAACAATGACCTGGATATATATGGAACTTCATTCATTCTTTCTTCACTCTTAATTTTTAGATCCATCCAATATTATCTATGTTGTTTAATTTCAGGAAAATGCCTGGAAATTCAAGGCAGATTTCATGAAGCACATGAAATTATTTCACAAAGCATCTCTGTCCTAGTCAGCCGAAACCCGTTCACTCATGCTCGTATTCCATTCACTTTCTTGCTTGATCTAGTCGGGAAAGAGTTGGCAGGGGATGTATTCAGTATAGAGCGTGCAGCAGTACTTTACGACATATCTTGGTGCTCTCTGAACAGCTACTCCTCAAAGGATAATGGGTATTTGTTTTAATGGATACTTCCATTTTGCATGTTTCTCAATGATTCAATGACTCCCAGGGGAAGAGATATTTTTTTCATTAGCTTTTCATCTTGTTTTGTAATCTAGACTAAAATCCTAGCCTACTTAGTAATCAGTTTTATAGCTTGGTGTTATAAGTGGGCTTTTTGACTAATTGACTTACTTTTGTCTTGATATATTATGCTCCAGGACTATCTGCTGTGATCTATACCATGTTCAAGTATCAAAAATAGTGTCTTGGTTGATGCTAGCATTTGTACTCTGCCGGCAGGTTCCTGCAGTTCTTCAGAAGGTCAATCTGTTTTTTGTTTTTTTTCCTTCACATCATTAACAATTTCTATTCACTAGTCTCATTAATTTCGATTGGTTTTGTTGCTTTTTTTTTTCTTTTTTTAACCCTTGGTTTTAGTATTGTCTTTATAATATGTGTGATGACTTGGTAGAGGTTTTTTTGGTTCTTTGCTTGGAAAAATGTTTAACTTGTTTAAGGTATAAGGCCTTCAGATATTGTGCTGTGGTCCTATATGTCGGACTTCCAGTTACTCTTCTACCTTTAATTGATTAGTTGGAGTTGGGCTAAGCCCTGTTTTTGTATTTGATGGCTCAACTCCTCACAGGAAGTTTCATGGGTTGTCTTTGTTTGTTTGGGATGATAATTTTGAACTGAACAATTCAAGATCAGTTTAAGAATTTCTGATGCTAACTGAAACAAAATTAATAGAGAGCTAAGCTAATTGAATAGAGCGAATATTGTTGGTACTGTTTAGTGAAATCAAAAACTTCAGTCCAGGTGAGGTTAAATTTACTACTCAATTAGGGTTGTTTATGCTGGAAGGCTCCTTTAAAATTTTAAATGTTCACAACATGTTTGCATGGTCCAATATGTAATGCCTCACCAAACCAAGCTTAAAATAGATTAGCTTTGGAAACCACATGCAGACATTTTGGAACCCTTCTAGCCTATTTTTAATTTTTGTCAATTTAGTGTTCAGGAAAAAAAAAAAGAAGCTTTTCGACCTCAAAAAATCTTGATTTTTTTTGAAGCAAGCTGGATTCTCTGTTAGCATCTGTTAAAAAATGATCTCAAAATACATTTTACAGGGGGTTTTGGTCTTGATCAAAGGTTGACCCATTGACTAATAGTTAAATCAAAAAGAGGCTGACATATGGGGCAGCATTTGCCCAAAAAATGATTGTTAAAGGACTTAGCTGACCAATTTAGTAGTGCAAGCCTTGTTGTTATGCAATCCTGATTGTTCAAAAACAAAAACTGCGAAAAACCTTTTAATATATGAGGACAGGATAATAGAATAAAATTACTTCCTCAGCCACAAAATAGGGGGTCCATAAATGTTAAGAATCAAATTTCAATATATTTATTTCAATTAAAAAGACATTATGTTATGCTCAACTCATAAAAGACTAAAAGCTATTTGATTTGAATGAAACATATATAAATTAAAATTTAATTTGTAATGTTAGTGGCTCCTTATTTGGGATGGCGGGCATATTGTTCATTCTATCAAGTTTGGGGGTTTGGGTTTTCTAGGCTTCTGAAAGTCGTAAGGGAAATGGAACCAATTTTCTTGAGGTTTTGAAATGCCAAACAGAGCCATATAAAGTGATGACTACAAAATAGACCAAAGGGAACCAATGAGATTGTTTTCTTGTGTGGAATGAACACTCCTAATGCCAGTGCAGCTTCTGTTTTCATTCTGACTGAAGACAAGGAGACTTTCTAATGTAACAAAAGTTTCTCTGTTTCATTAAGCATGAATAAAACAACAATGCCTAACGATCTCCTTTCTGTAGGTATGATATTTATGAAAAAGTCTGATCTTTTTTATTGGAAGTACGTGGACTATTATCATACTAGGGGAATCCAAAACAACAGGACCTGTTATAAGCATTTGTTTTCCTTGTAATTGATTATTCTGAATATGGATGGTAGTGTGGATTTTCTAGACCAATTTTGCTGACATAAGTTTGCAGAGGTTACAACAATATTTTACCATGAACTAAGTTTAATCAAATGCATGTTTAGTTATATGATGTGACTCCATCGAGGTTTTTTTTTTTTTTTTTGTGTGTGTTCTGGGTTATATATTCTTTGTTGGTGGATTGACTATCATGCACTCCAGGATGCTAATTTTGTAGATGAGTTTCCTATCATCTCATTTCCGGTCATGTATTGGAATGTTGCATGAAGAATTTTTGGGAATATGTGGATGGTTTGAGCTAAACAAATCCTTTCTCTGGGTTTGTACACCATGAATTTGGTTTAAGATGTGGGATTTCTTTTTGCAATCATGGTTTGCATTCATGCTTGCAGTTGTGGTGTCATTGGGCCATTGATTGTGTTATGAATTGTTTTCGTCGTTGCAGCTGTTATTTATAAAAAAAATACAGATAATTTTTACACAAACCTAAAAATTTAAGACTGCAAAACTTTCACAGCATATACAACATTTACTACTCAAAGAAAGATAAAAATGATGTTTCTAGTGCAGTGGCTGTGATTGTCATGTAATGAAAGTTGGATCTGCTATGCTATTGAAGCGAAACATCACCAAATCCCACTGGCTATAAAATCCCATTAAATATTTCTATTCAAGCATTGGGCTCTTCTAGTGGACCTAAAAGGATCTCTGCAGTTGATTTTCATTAGTAGTATATTGAAGTTTTTCTAATTTCTACAGGGCACTAATCTTACTGTGGTTGGTTTTATGCTCTTAGATGATAATGCACTTAATCTTATTGCAATCAAATCTGAACATTATCTTGGATTTGAAGGAGAGCATTCTTTTACACTAATAGATGAAAGCAATGCAGAGGTTATATCAATCACTTTTGATCAGAATTCTGGTTTTTTAATGGACTTGGCATGTCTGATCATTATAATCCAAGTTTGCCTTTCCTTTTATCTTAATTGACTTGTTGCTTGCAGCTCTGGCTTTACTTGTGTTTCCTTTTATGCCATCTTGAATTGGTTTTTGACTTGCAATCATACTTCAACAGGTTTCCAGATTACTTTCAGCTATATTTGTACTTTCTTCTTCTAGCAAGACATTTTCGTTGTCAAATTATAGCAAAGTTCTCTCAGAAAGTCATTGGGCTTCATTTTTTCATCAAGCTTCACTTGGAAATAACCTTAACTGTCAGTTCCTCTCAAATACAACTCTGAAGCATAAAGCACAGAACTTTGCCGATGATCAGGTAGACCTGCATGATTTATTTGATGAGTAGCTTCTTGAAGAAGTTTATGGTTTATTTTTATTTTTATTTTTTTTGTTTACCTTACTTTTTCATGGTTTATGTGCCAATCAATTTGAGATGTCATTGGTCTCTCCATACTTTGGTTTAGAGAGTTCCAATAAAAACTCTGAAACTTGTTTAAGTTTGTATGGAAACAATTCCTGTTTTGATTTCAATTGTAATTTGTTGCAATCTACATCAATGATTTGCTTTGTTCAAAGCATGAAAGAACTCAAACAATTAAGAATAGGAAGCAACGCATTCTCTGTGGTATGGTGTGTTTTCTCAATGCTGGCTCCATTTATGTTTCCATGTTTATTGGGAAGTACATGATTAATTAAACCTCTTTTGTGTAATTCATATATCTTCACATATGCGTGGAAATATCCTGTTTTAGATTTGCATATGAATACATGCAAGCTCTTTGTTTGAGTCCAAGTCTGTTCCTTTTTTTATTTAAGAGGGAAAAAACTTGGGAAGCACTTTGTTTTGTTCTGTTTGAGTCCAAGATTGCAGGATGATGGAGTGTTAGGTTTTAATGTTGGTGATGGTTAAAACTAATCCTAATCATGGGCCTACTTTTCACCATGATGAATGTTGTCTGTTTCAGTAAACTTGTATTAGCATAAAAGTAATTCTAAAGACCTAAAGCTGCAACTCTAAACTGCTTAATTTTAATGGTCTGAGCTGTCTTGTTTTTTGAGAGCTTGATTCTTTTCAGGAAATATATGCTTTGTGATCAGCAAGCTTCTTCTGGCTCATATATATATATATATATATATATATATATATATTTATATTCTGTAGGTTACCAGTTGATGGTGTCAAAATGCAGACCTAGAAATTATTAACCTGTGCCTTTTCTCAAGTATCTCAACCTTCGTGTTGATTGTGCACATGATTGGCATATTAATACCTCATGCTTTTTCATAATTTAATAATTCTTTCTTCAGGGCTCATGTGTGACTGCTTCAGCTTGGGAAGGAGCAGAAACATGCAACTTACCAAGGTTTCTGCTGTCTTTTGCATACTAAAGCTTTCCATGGTTCTAAACACATTCTCAGATACCTTTTGTTCATGCTGCAGGCTTGCTCCCGAGTCTTTTCAAGATTTGGAACAATTTGTGACAGAATTTTATTCAGGCCTTCCTTGCACAACCGTCATTTGCATAAGTTTAATCGGAGGACCTTGCGCAAATTTATTGAAAGATCTACTGCAATATCCTTCATGTATTAGTGCATGGATGTTGTTGTCACGCTTAAAGTTTAAGAGTCAACCTATTATGATGCTTCTGCCTGTGAATAAAGTTTTAGAAGGTACACTGATTAACATATGTCTGGATAGCTGGAATTCATGATTTTCACACACAGATAGTACTGAATAATTTGCAACAATTTGTCAGAAACTTCAGATGATGATTGTGCTATGTCTTGCACTGGAGAGTTTCTTGTGAGCAACAACTTGGATAAACACTGGCATTGTCCCTGGGGTTCGACAGTGGTTGATGAAGTGGCTCCAACATTTAGATTTATATTGGAGGCGAATTACTTATCTTCATCAAAATTTCCCCTGGAAGACACAAAAGAGAATAGAAATTTATGGTGGACGAAGAGAAAAGAGCTTGATCATCGACTTGGCAAATTACTGAGGTAGTTTCTATTGCATTTTTAAATTGTTTGTCAGTTTCATGACTCAAACATAGTCAGATTAGGGATAACAGCATAACTAGTCCTAAAACTTTGTATACTTCTTGATCAAGTCTTAAAACGTTTTTGTTAGGTTTATCAAATATTCAAGCATTTTAGATTTTTATCAAATCCACATGGTCAGTTAAATATTCTAGAATTTTAAATTTTTTCTCAAGTCCGCAAGTTGTTGCCTGTTAGAAAAGATGTTGAAGGCTCACATTGTAACTCATTATTATATTGACGTGCGTAATTTAATGAGAAAGTAATTTGCCTCATTGTTGCCACAGAAAAAAAGAAGTAAAATAAGAAGCGAAACTGCAAATTCAAGGACAATAATCTCAGCCTTGGTCTCTTACCAAAAACCAATTTCACCCTTCAAAACCTGAAAATTATAAAGGCCACTGAAAAAAAATGACATAATTTCTGCAGCCAGTAAGATTTCCGTATCTTGATAGAACACAGATTCATAAATAAACCATCTTGAAATTCCAGAAATCAATCCCATAAATCTTCTGAAGTATTGACAAATGGAAAGAACAAGTTTACTTCAGGCTTGTGTGTGGCCATCTTGAAGCTTCAAAGTCTAACTGTTTGATCAGGAAACAGACTGTTTTTTGGTTGGGATTTTTGCTATTAGAGTGCTGCCATCTTCTACTGATTGCACTGGTGATTTTTGGTGGGAGGTTGATTGTAAAATACTGTGCATTGACTAGTTCTCTTGTGAATTATTTATGAAAAACAAGCACGTGAAAATCCATCATTTACTTTTCTATTAGGTGTTTTTTTGCAAAACAAATGCCCTCAGTTGAATATTCCATGTAACAATTGTATATCAAATTAATCTTCACTAATTTTCCATGTTGGGTTATGACTTGAGCATTTAAGAGCCATGTAATATTCTTTCAACAAAGTCCACTGCTGACTTACTTTGACATAAGGTAAAATGTTTAGATGCTTTATTGACACCAATTTAGTTTTAGGACTCTAGTAGGAATCTTCAAAGTTTCTTGGATTTTTTTCTGGTGCCTGTTAGAATTTCCTGTTTGGCTCAATTAAGTT
>Ga0325403_1003095_pt1 | contig 15034 bp, 6 predicted proteins | sample PopdelMetagenome_19_FD_205665 | JGI IMG/M metagenome (GOLD analysis project Ga0325403, IMG submission 205665) | Populus deltoides microbial communities from Bellville, Georgia, United States - Xylem-PdKOR-R4 | ecosystem: Host-associated > Plants > Phyllosphere > Stem > Wood/Secondary xylem...
TTGCATCCTATTATCTTATCCAATGAAGAATCTCTATAGATTCAATCATTCAGAAATTACCTTCTTATCATAAATAAAATTCAAAAAGTCCAAGAGACAGACACTATTAAAACACATTTCCAAAAAAATACACTTAAAAAAAAAGTCACAATATTATAGATTTTTATTAGAATGGTAACAATTATTTTTTCAATTATTATGTATCTAATAATAATAATAATAATAATAATAATAATAATAATAATAATAATAAATCTCTCATGAATATTCATTTAAAATAAAAAAAATTGTTTTCAAAATTCTTAAATGGATTTTTGACATAATTTTGTCACATTCGTTATATTTTTAACTTTCAACCATAGACAAAATACGAACACATTATTTAGATGTACATTTATTAAACTTGTCTTGAAGATGTAATTTTTTTTAAAAAAAAGTGATTCCAGTTAAAAAAATGCTTTCAATAAAATAATTCAGAAATACATTAATTATAAAATTAAATTTATATTAGAGAAATATATGTTTCCTACTTATTTCAAATTACTTAAATTTTTAATAATTTTTTATTTTAATAATCATTTTTTTTTATTAGAAAAGTGTGCATCTAATAAAAAACAATGAAGTGGTTTTTAAAAAGATTAAAATATTTTTACGAAAATATTATCAATTGATTTATGAAAAATTATGTATTAATACAATATGCATAATTTTGATAATAACTTATTTATTAATATTGAATGATAATAATATATCTATATTTATTCTAATTCCTTTCAATTTTTTATCAAATTACAAACCCATGATAAAAAATATTTTTTTATTGAAAAAATATATTAATAAGAAAAGAAAAAAAATATATTAGAAATGTTATTTTCATTTGAGTTTAAATAACAAAATTTGAAGAGCTTCTCGTGACATAAAATTAAAAATCTTAATATGTATTTTTATTTCAACTTCTTGATTTCATCTATAATTTCAATAAATAACTTTATTATTATTTATTGAAAAATATAATTCTTAATTTATTTTTTAAAACATAAATATTAACTTTTTAATTTACAATTAAATGTTTTTTATGGTAAAAAAAGTTATATATAGATATATTAGCTGAAAAAAGTTTTGTTCAATTCATCATCGTAGGTGCACCGTCACTAGCATCCCCTAAATGACTTGCATTTAAATGAAGAACTCGATAGCCATGATGAGCGTCTAATCGACCGCTACATCTCTTATTCTTGAAGACTTCAATTCCCAAAAATAAAATAAAATTATGATGCGATATATATATATATATATATATATATATATATATATATATATTTGTTTGTCCATACCCAACTTCCATTTGTACCCACCACCATCTAGGACTCTGACTCTCCAGCTATATTTATAGCAGTCCTTTCTCTTTTAGATGGTGATCTTGATAGAATTTTACCTGAAGTATTTGGTGACAATTGTCTTCGTACATGGGTTTCCGGGTCTTGGTGGCTAAAGTAAAAGACTTCGTTATGGGGGAGAAGGAGCCCAAGAAAGCTGAATCTGAGGGAGCCTCTCTGCCTACACAAGCTGGAGAACATGGACCTGTTAAAGAAGAGAAAGAAGCCCCTTTAAATGATTCTGCTAATGAGAAGAGCTCGGTCCTAGTTACTGAAAGTATGTCCTCTCCTTATTCTTCTCCTTCTTTGCTTTCTGGTTCCTCCTGACATAGAGAGGATAAGGAAAGTTCGTAAATTGATTTTTCATAAAAGTTGATGGCTTGCAATTTTGAATATCTCAAGCCCGACTTAACAATTGAATGTTTCTCTAAACATGTTATAACAAGGCCCTTAATTGTATGATTGAATCTTCGATGTGTCAGAGGTTGCAGATCCACCTGCTACTGCAAAAAACTCAAGGGGGCCAAATGACAGAGGTATGCGCAGGCTACTATCTTAATCAAAGTTGATATCTTTCCTATCAACAAATAACAAGTACTTGTATCATTTATCAGATGCTGTGCTTGCGAGGGTTGAAGCGGAGAAAAGATGTGCTCTAATTAAAGCATGGGAAGAAAATGAGAAAGCTAAAGCGGAGAACAAGTACGAGACCATCTCTAATGCTTTGAATTGTCCATCTTTTAGTATTGGTAGAAAGTAGGCCTCCTCACACCGGGATTTCAAATCTAGCATAAAAACATGCTTGAAATGATTCAGCTTCAATCTGTTCATCGAACAAGCTACTAGCTCTTAGTTTAACAAGATTGCACTATATATAACTTTGCTAGTGACTGAAGTTCTCCTGAATTAGAATTTTACTGCATGGAAAGTAAATTCGAGCCAGGAATTGACCAGCTCTTTGGTCATCCAATATAAAATAATGTATTTGGAAGTCTCTGAGATTGAGTCTAGGCATTCAACCATTTTAGGCTATAAAAATGTATACATTCAGAAGAAATTTTCCGAACCAAACCATACACTGTTAGGCTATTAAATTACCGAGGAAAGAAACTCCATTACAATTGCCATAGAAGTTAAGTTTATTGTCAGCTCACGCTCCAGATATGTAAATACAAACATGCTCATTAAATATCTGGATGTATGTGTGTGATACTTGATAGTTTTGGTTAGGTTTCCGTTTTCAAACGTTTATAGACTTGTTCCATACACTCCTAAGGTCCATCTATGAAGACTCGCGCAATGTCCTCTTTAAACAAGGATTTGTGCATTGAATCAGTCTTACAAGTTAAAATGTTAGACTTGGTTTTATAAAGCTTTCAGTTCCTACTCGATGATGACCTTCAGAGCTTGTTTCTGAGCAAGTTGTACACGCTGAATTTTCAAATAGGGCTCACAAGAAATTCTCTGCCATTGGATCATGGGAGACAATCAAGAGAGAATCTGTGGAGGCAAAAATAAAGAAGTATGAGGTAATAAACTTAATGAATTGAAGTATCAACTGCTTGTTATAGCATGACTAATCTTCCTTTCCACTTATAAAAACTGTCCAGTTCAAAGTAATTATGTAATGTATATTCTTGCAAAAAACTATTTAAATAGTGTCTTGATTAATTTGTGATATGGTAGGAAAAAGTGGAAAAGAAGAAGGCTGAATATGCAGAGAAAATGAAGAACAAAGTAGCCGAACTCCACAAGGCAGCCGAGGAGAAGAAAGCAATGATTGAAGCAAAAAAAGGTGAGGACCGTCTCAAGGTAGAGGAAACTGCAGCGAAATTCCGAGCAACTGGGTATACACCAAGGAAGTGTCTTGGATTCTTAAGTGTCTAAGATGTTTTGGCAAATTCTAATGAACAACAGTGGGGTAAACGGGAGAGAAAAGGCTGCTAGAATTGGATTTGCTTGATTTTTTGGCTTGTTAGTTTATGCTGTGCTCAAATATTGTTGGTTCAGGTGTAAATGTCTTTTGATATTTGTAAAAAACAGTAAATGGGAGTGCATGCGTTACATTACCCAAGTTCTGACAAGACCCGAGTTTGAATTTGATATTTTCTTTTGTGTGAGCTGAATCCCTAGTTAGAAAAAAAAAAAAAGTGAAATAAATCATTTGTGTATCTGTAGTTCTGAAGAATTTGGTAACACAACAATTCAAGGTCTTTAATTTTGTGCAGTGGCTGCATTTTTCACACATTATTTGCTATGGATCATACCAAGGTTTTCTGGTATGACAAATGTGCCACCCATCACCCAATTTACTTGCTTCTTAAGCTAACATTCTCAACCACCCCAGAATACTTGGTAAAGGAGAGGCAGAGTTTGTACGTGAATGAGATGTCAAAGACTGAAACCTTTTCGAATTTCAATTTTTCAGATAAACTTGTCATGATCAATATTCGCTACATTTGTGAGCTGATAATAGATAATTCCATTCTACTTGTATATTTTTCAAGCATAATCAATTAAATGTGAGGCTAATATCATGTCAACAGGAGATACGAGGCCTAATATTACGCCAATAATTTTCTTTATTCCCTTTCCAAGTTAAATAAGATAAGTAATGAAAAAAATTCCAACAAGCAATACATGATGTCCCTAATGCCTTAAATCTTTATATGATGCCACAGCTGCAGAAGAAAATCTGTGCAATTACAACTTATCCGTTTATTTTGATAACTTTCAGCACTCAATATAATCCTAGTACAGACCATGTCTGTGCACATTGCTTGCAGCTTTTTATATATAGAACATAAGCAGAGACTCTTTAATTGTTGGCCTACAAATTTTGGAATCAAATTGATGCTAACATAGTATTTTGTTGTCATGTACACACACGATTTTTGACAGATAGGCTGCTAGATATAGTAAAAAATCTATTTGGAGACAGCTGAGTTGTCTACCACATAACAAGAGGATTGCAGTTGTATTTGTTACCTCCTGTCTGGACTATCTTTGAAAGACTTGGTCAGGAAATGTTTCAGATCTATCTGTAATAGCTCACTATTCTTAGAACGGTACCCTGCAAGTTCCAAGAGATATAGACCCTGGATCACATTAGCTTAAATAAGCGGTTCAAGTCTTTTTCTCCATCCATTGAACATTCATTTTATTGACCTTTAATCTGCTAGTTATAATACAGGAAAGGTGAAAGGTAAGAACAGATTTTCTAAGTTCTGTTTATCTTAACTTCTGAGATTAAGAGCCGAACTTTCAGAATTTGTTCTTAAAACTTTCCCATTAAAGCTTTTCTAAGCAACCCTTCTGAAATCAGATTCTATACTGCTCATTTTAGATTCATCAGGAAAAACATAATGGGATTCACTGGGACCTTAGAGAAATGCAAGGCCTGTGACAAGACTGTTTATTTCATCGAATTGGTGTCTGCTGATGGAGTTCCTTATCATAAGAAGTGCTTCAAATGCAGCCACTGCAATGGACTTCTTGTGGTACGAGTTCTATTCATTTATCCTCTTTTCTTTTTCATGCCTTTTCTTTTGTGGTTATTGCCTAAGTAAGAATTAATGAAAATACGGTCCTTTACCAGGATTATTGAAACTGACCCACCATGAAATTTGTCTTATAGATGAGTAGCTATTCCTCGATTGATGGAGTTTTATACTGCAAACCTCATTACGACCAGCTCTTCAAGGAGACGGGTAATTTTACCAAGAAATTCCAACCCTGTGAGATCCGCTTCTCCGTTTTCCTTTCGTTTAAGTTTCTTTTACATATTTTTGGAATTAGAGTTCCATGGACAAGGATGTAGTCCTCCCTATTTTACCCTATTTTTTTTGCTAACAATGTGTTTCTGCAATTCTGACTGTTTAGATGAAGAGAAGAAAAACTGCCTGGTACCAAGATTCTTTACAATCGGTTCTTAATTTTTCATTACCTTAATTTGTTTCTAATGGAAATTTCTAGTTTGTTTGCTGGAGTTTGATGCATGTTTTCACAATCATGCAGACAAAGGCCCCAAGCAAACTTTCCTCCATGTTCAGTGGCACCCAAGACAAATGTGCTTTCTGTAAAAAAACTGCATATCCATTAGAGAAGGTTTCTAATCCATCTCTCTCTCTCTCTCTCTCTCACACACACACACACACACACACACAATTCTTATTTCCCCATTCATTAACATTCATTCCTCGTCCATCATATATATATTTGCGCAACTTGAATGGAAATGCAAAAGACAGAGTAACTCTCATTGATATCTATATTGTACCTTAATCTGGCACCAATATAATCTCATGCACCAAGATCAACTCCGGAAATAGATTGAGATCGATATTATATGATGGAGTGAGGATAAAGAAGCTTATTTCCGTAACCAAAATTTTGACAGGTGACTGTGGAGGGAGAATTCTATCACAAGTCATGCTTCAGGTGTTCTCATGGGGGTTGCTGTATCACACCTTCATCTTATGCAGCTCTTGATGGTATCCTATACTGCAAGGCCCACTTTGCTCAATTGTTTAAGCAGAAGGGCAGCTACATTTATCTCACCAAAACTGCCACAATGAAGAAAAACGCAGTAAATTTGCCAGAAGAAAAATCCGAAGCAGAAGAAAACAATGAAACAGTACCAGAAGCAAACGCAGATGCTAACTCTGATTTAGCCATTGACAAGAGACATCATAACTCATGAGAATGTGCAGAGCTAGTTCTCAATGCTGTGTTGTTCCTTTCACATGCCTCTCTAGGAGACATTGAGGTTACAAGAGTGGTTGCTTTCCTTGTTCCTACTCAGGCATGTGTCAACAGAGAATGGGAACCTGGAATTTTGTTTCGCCTTGGAATTTGGAAACTAAATAGAGACTTCTGTAATATTTCTATATTTGCAGGTGCAGTTGATGAACGAAAATAAAATTTCACTTCTTTCTCTTGTCTTTAATTTCTTCATCAATATAAAAAAAATGGCCTTTGAAGAAAAACAAAACCATATTAACACGGGAGAAATCTAGACATTGATAAAGAACGGTCGACAACATGAGTTTCCTTTAGCTCTTACACTTGCTACAAGACTGACTTTAATTTTTCCATATTCATTTGTCATTGGAATTACAAAATTTGTAACTGCATTATTGCCAACCTTTTTTTTCAAGTAATGATACATGAAATATTGGGTGAATTGTAGCCCCCTCTGGAAGCCCCAGTCTATAGGTCATTGCTCCAACTCTTTGTATAATCTTGCAAGGGCCATAAATTCTCAGATTAAGCTTGATATTTTTTCTTAGTGCTACACTCAATTGATTGTAAGCATGTGATTTCAAGCACACCAAATCTCCCACCTAAAACTCTGTTTCTATCCTGCCACTTGTTTCATCATGTCCCTGGCCTTTTCCAGTTAAAATTGCAACCATTGATCCAATCTAGCCCTTTATTGAATCACCTTCTTAAATGTTGCTACTGGAGTAGTTGCTTGAGAATTAACCTCTACATTGGGTGAAGGATAACCATGCAATGATTGAAAATGGCTCATTTTAATGGATAAATGGTAGCTAGAATTATACCATCATTGAAACTAAAGACAACCATTCATGTTATCTGCTTGGATTATGCATGATCATACACCTTAAATAGGTTTTAAAATATTGATTAACCCTTTCTGTTTATCTATCATTTTAAGGATAGAAAGATGAGTTGACTCCTGATAACTTAAACAATTCTTTCCAAAATATACTAATGAAGATTTTATCCCTATTCATCACAATTCTCATAGATAAACCATGGAACTTATGGAACTTATAGATGTAATCTAAAAACAACTAAGCAATTTTCTAAGATGTAAAAGGATGATCTACAGCTAAGAAATATTTATATTTAGTGAATCTATCCACAATAACCGATATTGTATTCTTTCCCCTTAATTTTGGCAAGCCTTCAACGAGATCCATGATTATATTTTTTTCAAATACCTTTTGATATAGGTAGCGGTTGAAGCAATCTAGAATATAATACCCTTTCTCTTTTGGCTTGCTAACGCATGCACATCATATTCTTCCATGAATTTTCTCACCAAGGCTTTCATATAAGGCCAATAAAACATAGCCTTGAGACTCTTATAAGAAATATGCACCCCTGTATGTCATTTAACATGCGAATATTCATATACAAGACTTATAATTCTATTAAGATTTTTTAATCCATTGCAATCTTCACTTATAGCTTTAAACCTTAAAATTGCATCAAATTCATCTTTCATGTTCTCGAGTAATTAGATTATAATTCTATAAACAAAATTAATCCCTTGTAATTTTTTTTTTGGATTTGAGAAAACTCTACCTCTTAAAAAGCGTACTTTGTGGGCTCAGGTGAGCGAGTAAAACCATGGCTGTTTCAGGTTTTTACAAGATATGTACGCCCTGACTCGAACTCGAAACCTGCTATGCAGATCTCAAGCTCTTTACCATCACGCTACGTCCCTTGAAGACAATTTATAATTTTCAGTTATGAAGTGTGATATATAACTCTTATAATATTTATAATTATTATGAAAGTGTAAGTGAGAATTAACCACTTGAATAATTTTTTTGTCTTGAGTTACTGAGTGAAATGTTTAGTTTTGAGCTTTGAAAAAGATTATGAAAGTTTTGATTTTAATCCTTAAAAAATACTGCTTAATCCCAAAAAAATTGTTAATGTAATCAGTAAGCTTTCATACATTAAAAAGATCATGAGTTAATAATGAATATTTTTGTCTAAGCTACTATATAATATAGTTATGAATGAAGATTCAATAAGTTTCTCACGTATTAAGAAGAACATGTTAACACAATCCACCTTTAGTTAGATCACTTGAAAGAGGATTGGGATATTCTTAAAAAAGAAAAGAAAAGAAGGATCGTCATGTTCATGAAAAAAATACTTATTTATTACTTGCTAATGATATTGTATAATTCACCTGGTGCGAAATTCATAAAGAAAAAAGGTGAGATAAATAATGTTTTTTTTCTCATTATTTTTAGATAGACTATGCCTATCAATTCATTTATAGAATGGGTTAATAGATATAAGATTCATGGACAAAATAATGTATGAATTTCAAATAATTTTTGTACTTATTAATATAATTAATGAATTAAGTGGTACGCTGAATTCATTTAATAATTTTTCACGTGATGTTTTTTAAAATAACCTATATAATTATCTGTAAAAAAGAAATCAAACATCAAGATGCATAAATATAGATACTTTGAGAGTAAAATAGTAATTTCGTTTGAATTCTTACATATCCTTAAAAATAGACGAAGCACATTATAAAGGATACAGTGGTCAACGTGGTACATTGACCAGTAATCCTAGGTAGATAGATAGATAGATTGTCATGCCTTCTGTTTTAAGGGTGTCGTGTCGTGTCGTGTCTGGTCACAGATCATTTGAATGATGAATCATGTCCATCCCTCCCTTCATGGACCAAAATACCCCCTCTCTCTTCACGATATTCCCTGACAACCCTCAACTTGTCCCTCTCCTTTTCACTTGCTTCTACTTCAAGTGCCACTATCTCACGAGATAACTGCTACTCCTTTTTTTCAATCGAACCCCTCCCTTTCTTTCTTCTGCTGCTTTCTTACTTGTATACTGAAAACTAAAAGAGAGAGGGAGGGAGGGAGAAATGGGTGTAGGCACCAGCAACTTTGTGATTAGATGGATCAACTTTCTCACCATGGTAAGCTTTGTTTCTTTTCCCCTTTCCCTTTTTGTTCATCTTTATTTTGATTTAAGCTTTCGAGCCAGATTCGATGCTACATTGTTAACTGGCCCTTCTGCTTTTTATTTCTTATTATTCTTCTGGCGTTGCTGATTATTAGGGTGGTTTTGTTTCTGGGATATAATAAGTTGTTCATTTTTACGAGGGTTATAATTATTTGAAGTTTGCTTCTTTTGGGGGGTCTTTGTAATTGTTTGATTTTTGCAGTCATGTCTGCTATTTTGTTTAAGATCAGGGTGCTTTTCTATCTGCTTTCTTTCTTACACCGATGATTATTGTTGTTCTTGGTTATGCTGGTAACTGGTTGTCCATGGTAATTGGTTTATAACAAGTGTACATGGTATCGTATTAAAGTTTGTTCCAGAATAACGAGTTTGCTCTAGTTCAGTTTTTTCTATTTGGCTTAATTTACTTGCAATCGAAGTGAATACTATTTTTTTTTTGTTTATACTGTGAGTTTATGTGTGTTTCATCCTCTCATTGCGTAGCTTTTAGCTATAGCTGTCATAATTTTTGGGGTATGGATGAGCACACATCATGACAGTTGTCGAAGGTCTCTTACTCTCCCAGTGTTGGGCCTTGGTGCTGTCATCTTTGTAATGTAAGTTCAAATTTTCTATTGTCAGCCTTCTTTTACCTCTTATGCATTTACCTTTAACAGCTACTGATACAACCTTTTGTTGATGTTTAGATCAATAATTGGGTTCTTGGGCGCCTTGAAGAGCAACTCCATACTGTTGTGGATTGTATCCTTACTAAATGACCAATCTTTTATATTTATTTGCTTGAATATTGATCTGCGTTCTTCATTTTTTTCTTTTATTTGTTGGACATCCCTTAACTACTATTCACTTTCAGTATCTGGTTATGTTGTGTATCATTTTGGTGGCAATTCTAGTTTTCACAGTATTAGCGTAAGTGTTTTGTTTTTCTGGCTTAATTTTGATTATAGCGCACAAGCTCATTTATTTTCCCTTTTTTAAGGTAGATAACAAACTATGCAGCAACATTTCAGGTTTGAACTTGACAATGTCTGTCAATAGTTTGTTGTCTTTTCTAGTTTTCCCATTGATTTGCTTATTAAACATGACTCTTGCTCATTTATCCTAGTACTTCTGTTGCTATTGTCTTCAAAGTTTTGTCTTCGAAATAAGGTCATTTTTTCTATGCATTATGCCATGAGGTTTAGGTATACATCAATTTCAAACAGATAAGATAGATTGATTGATTGGGCCAAATTGACTAGAACTTATGAGCTCCCTCCATGTTTAAGCTGCTTTTGTATTCTGCTAAGAACCAATATTAAGTGTGGTGAGCCACATTTGTTAGAAAAATGAGATTTTTTTTTGGCTCTAGTGGATACTTAATTTTTAGGTTGAGGTCCAAGATCCTTGATTTAATTACATGCCATCTCAGCTCCAATGGTCTAACTTATTGAAATAGCCGGATTTTGAGTTGAGCTTGGAGATAATGTTGAGGGTAAATGTGCCGGTATTTGGTGGAGTTAAATTTGCAGTTATCACATGGGATTAAGTCTAGCATACAACGCATCAGTAAGGAAAGTGAAAAACTTGGAATATTTAGCTAGAGAAGCGGTAGCAATGCTAGTTAAAGATGCAAACAAGGATGGATTGAAAGAGAATGAGATAAAGGAAATCTCTTGTATTTGAACCTTTTCAAATAATCTCTGATTTTGGTGCAACCAGGCTGCTGTTTTATGTTAATTTAAAAGAAAAATATCTCTTTTAATTGGCATTTTCTCTCTCATTAAAAGTAAGTCCAATCCATCTCAGCTTGTCCTCTGTGTTGTTTCAATTAATTACCATGATCTCTACAATGCTAATAGATACACCTTCAACAACAAAAAAATAAAAATAAATAGAAGAAGAAGAAGAAGCGATGTGGAGGGTAACCGGTGGCCATATTGTAAACTCGTAACATAGCAAGAATGATGCTTCCAATTCTATCAACTAAGTGAAAAGGAGTTTTCATCAATCTTTTCCACTTCTATGTTACCATATTGTTTCAAAACCTTCAACTTCTTCTCTCAACGTGTTTAGCATTTTTCTTTTGAGTTTGGAAATCATACTTATAATGCTCCTTGATTTTGTGATTTTTCCTGTAGGTTTATTATAACTAATAATGGATCTGGTCATAGTATCCCTGGTTTGAGGTAAGAAACTTGTAATCTAGGAATCAAGTAACTATGCTTATATATTTTGTTCTGCTTTTGGGTATCTGTTCTTCAAATCTGTTGTTCTTCATCTTGACCCACTGCTCCCTCAACCTCTCTCTCTCTTGCAGTTGGGTCAGATGTTAGTCTTTCAACAAAATGCTTCAGATGATTATTTCTGTGAAAAAAAGCCTTCACTCAATTTTTAGATGATAATTGAGCTATAATAGCCACTTTCTTTATTGATTCTCATATACTTTGTTAGCTGGGGTTGTTATGGTGCAGCTACTAATACTTTCTTGTCTGGCTAGATACAAGGAGTATCAACTTCAGGATTACAGCTCATGGTTTCTTAAACAGGTAAAGACTTTGCCTTCTATGCTATTTGTTAAAAAAAGATGCTACTTTAAGATTCAGATTCTATACTAACCTGAAAATTTCATGCAATTATGCCTAATCTTGGTCTTTGCTTCAGTTGAACAACACCAAGAACTGGAACCGATTGAAGAGTTGTCTTGTGAAAACTGATGACTGCAATAACCTACCAAGAAAATATAAGGTCCAGTTTTTTGCCTCAAAATCTTATTACTCGTCCATTTTTTTTCATAACTCTGAATGTTTATTGTTTTCTAGATTGATTTTGTTGTTTTTAAACCTGTTGATTTTAGACTATTAAGCAGTACAAGTCAGCCAAACTAACAGCCATTGAAGCTGGTTGCTGCCGACCACCATCCGTGTAGGTGTCTTTTTCTGACCTCACTCTCTGATCAAACATTCAAGTGAAGTTTTTCTATTCACTAGATGGAAATGTGAAGTCCATTATTACCTTACTACAAAGATATACATTCTGGCTCGGTGAAATTTTTGAGTAATGCATTTTCAGTCTACACATGACAGTTTTGCATAATATTTGAACATTGTCACCAAGGTTACCCCTTTTAACATACCCTGTAGGTGCGGTTATCCTGCTGTCAATGCTTCATACTACGACTTGAGCTTTCATCCGATTAGCTCCAATAAAGACTGCAAACTTTATAAAAATTCCCGGGCTACCAAATGCTACAATTGTGATTCCTGCAAGTAAGCATCATTACTTTTTCTACGCTCCTTTTCTGTTCTGTTAATATTTTCCCTTTTCTTCTGGTGTACTATTCTTGTGCAATCGGTTCTTACTTTTCAGGGCAGGAGTTGCACAATATATGAAAACTGAGTGGAGAGTGGTTGCCATCTTTAATGTCATTCTGTTTGTTGTTCTGGTAAGCTGGTTGCTTTTTCACTTGAATCTTGTCTTTCCCAGATATTCTAACTGCTCTTCTTTTCTGTTGTGAATGCCAGTCAATGATCTATTTTGTCGGGTGTTGTGCCAGACGAAGTGCTGCCAGGAGTCACTCTAAAGCTTGAAAAAAAAAAGATGAGAAAAAAACAGAACCGGTTTCTTTGGAATTTCTATTATATATCTCTCGCTATCATTTGTTGACCGCATGTGTATATCTCCGTTTGTCAGTTGCTCTTTGAACATTTGTCAAATTAGTGATCATTTTTCTCAGTTTGAATGAGACTGATGGTTTTATTTCAAGTGAATGGATTCTTTCAATGAAAAAAGCAACCCTAGGCCACGACCAAAAAGCTACTGGTCCCAAATATGAAATCAAATCAATCCCATGAAAGTGTAAATTAATGGATCCATTATTCAAAAACCTTAAGCCTATCGAAGCCCGATAAGTGAAACTGAATGTCTGAAGGGCAAAATCCTATAAGAAGAATGGTCATGTTCAATCCAGCATTGCCCGAGGAATCCCTCAGAAACACTGTTCATTGATCAAATTCCAAATGTTTCCGGGAAGATTGACCACCCCGTTCTGTCAATTTCCGTCAGCTGAAGTAATGTAATCATGGTATTTGCTGTGGAGGGCCAAATATGTCAAGGACTTTTTTGTAAGGTTCCAAGTCGTTTGCTTTATAAAATAATTTTTTTTGTAGGTTAATTTCTTATGAACATATAAAAATTCATAAAATACAAATATTTTATACGAAATCATCTTTTTACTTAATCAAAGGAGTCATTTTGGGACCTCCATAAAAGATCAGATATCAAAGATTTGTGATTTCTATCGTTGATTACACCTAACGTAAGTTAATATCTTCTCTTCTGCATGCCTATTTTCATATCCAGGAAACTGGATAGCAAGTTCTGCAAGAAAAAAAAAATAGGCAGACAAAAAAACGAGAGAGATATCAAGTCTGGTAATTTGAATGGTCCCTTAGAGTTGAAACATTTCTTCCATGTAAATTTCCAAGCATGCTTTCTCTGTTGAATGCTTGAACACACACCATCTCCATTTCTTTTTCGAACACTTGACTTTTAACTAAACTCCCAAAGAACAACCAGCTGCATTTTCAAGAAAGCATTCTTTCATAACTTCATAATTAAGTTGTCTCTCTCCTTCTGTAAACTTAATTTTTTAAGATATATATAAAATAATTATGAGCATAAAAATTAAATTTATTTTTTAATTTTATTTAAACTTCATTAATCTTTGCTAAACTTGATATGTAAATGATGAAATCCTAGAAAAACTTCAAACAAAATCTAGATTTTTCATGGATGTGTCCTGGAAGGCTAACCTCTTATTGATGGACTTGACTGGAGGAATAGGTTGTTCACCTGAAATAGCAAGTCTTTTGAGGAATAAGATTTTTTTGATGTTTAAGTTAGTATATATAAAAGGAGAAAATAATATATAGAAAGAAAAAATAAATTAAAGTTGTAGAGAATGTGTATCTTAATGTAGCTTGTGTATGGCTTGTTAGTTTAATATGCCTTATAACTAATTGATTGGTTACACGTAACATTATTATATTCACGTAACTACATATTTATTATTAATAAAGACTTAATTTATTTTTAATATTCATATAATATTAGATTAATAAATCTAATATTTAATTTATGAATCTAGATGAAAGATAAAGTTTACAAGACATAAATGCTTTGCTAAGAAAATTATAAAGTTGTTATAATTATGAGATTCATATTGCATCAAAGCATTGTTCCTAAAATATTCATAGTCGATGCTCTTTTAAATATTGGATATTTATTAGAACCGTAGAGATTGATACATATTATTTTCTTTCCTTTGTAAAAGAAAACAGTTGTTCTCATCAGTTAAGGTATAAGAGATACTTAAAACTAATATGTAGGTGTTTGTCATAAAACATATACGCTGAACTGACTCGCATGAGAATTCCATATGGAGAATCTGTATCTATGAAAAGGTTCACGTAACAGTTATATAATCAACTCATAGATGTTTGAGATTTTTTTTTATCAAGTTAACTTTGAAAACAACAACTTACATATTCATTTATGAAATTTCATCAGTAAGGTAATCAACCTCAGTCATATTAGCTTCAATAATCGTTCCCTCTCTTAGTTACTTTGATGAGCTATATTTTTGCAATCTTTAAATAGATGCACTATCTTATTACAGATAAAATATTTTTCATTAAACTTTTTAGCAATAATTTTTCTATTCTCGACAAGCTTTATCTTTAGGTCTTTATTGTGGAACTTCGCCACTTGTTCTACGAAGTTTGTTTTAGGTGGTTTACTAGAAAAGTTAGCTCTTCTTTTAGATTTATTATAATATTCTACCCTTAGCCTATTTCCTTTCTCTTATGCTTAATGTAATTCTTGAATTCTTTCTAAGATCGTGA
>Ga0325403_1003101_pt1 | contig 15014 bp, 10 predicted proteins | sample PopdelMetagenome_19_FD_205665 | JGI IMG/M metagenome (GOLD analysis project Ga0325403, IMG submission 205665) | Populus deltoides microbial communities from Bellville, Georgia, United States - Xylem-PdKOR-R4 | ecosystem: Host-associated > Plants > Phyllosphere > Stem > Wood/Secondary xylem...
GGACCGATATATTTTTTTAATGTCTTTTTACATATTTTGATAGTAAATCTAGTTTTCTAAAAAAAATAAAAACAATTACTGAGAAATTACTAAAATTAAATTATTTTCCTAAGCCAACAACATTTGTCTTGTCAATAATTTTTTATTTACTAATTATATTATATTTTACTTTCATAAAATGCATATATATATATATATATATATATATATCGTCAAAAGAAAAAAATTAAATTAAATATAAATAAATTTAGAAATATTTTTTTAGAAAAATAATTGGAAAATTTTATTTTTTTAACCTTGTAAAACCCATAAACACAAAAAAAATAAAAATAAAAATAAAAATTAGGAGACATAAAGTATACCATAAAACAAGAACTTTAAATTTGCCCTTTATAATTTATTTTAAATGTTTATAAAACTTTATTTTGGTACGATCAGCATAAATTAAAAGGAAAAATTAAATGTAGTTCCAATTTTCAATCTCAATGTCTAATATAATTTAAAGTCTTTTTCATTAAAAATATTGATTTTGTGGATATTTCTTCAAGCAATAATTAAATAACTAAAAATTATTATTTTAAGTTTTATTCAAATATTAGATAATATTTTAATGCAGATTGGGACTTTATTTTTATATGAAGTATGAAACTGATGAGAATGATTAATTTAATATTTCTCTCTCTTCATGCTTAGTCTTTTATACTTTTTTTGTGCTTAAAAGTATTCATTATTTTCATATTTTGATTTAAGATGCAAATGGAGATATTAAGGATAAAACAAAGCTAATTGGATGATTTTGGATAATTTCAACACAGCTTTGTATTTTGGGCATAATTTTCTCATTCGAGCTCCAATTGAGATGAATTAAGATGCTATGGAACGCTAAGAAAACTCTCTACAACTTTTCATGTTTAGTTTTGAGAGATACTGACTGCATTGAGGTCTAAATTAGAAATAAAATCCCTATACTTATACTAACAACATGTTGGAAGGTTCTTTAGCTTGCAAATTTAATACATAGACTTGATGTGATTTATGTTTGGAAGCTTTAAGTTTTGGTGCATGAATTTTAGCTAAAAACACCACTTTCATAGTTATATTAAAACTCTATTTTATTATTTAATATTTTTATTAATTATTCAAATTTTGTTGTTATTATTTAAGGATAATATTTAGAATATTTTTAGGAGATTTAAAGGGCTTTTGATATAAAGATGAACTTTAAAAGGGGGAAAAAAAATACACCAGGGACATCTCTTTCTTCCTTCTTCCATAATAACTGCTTTAGGTTTTCATAATGGCTTTTCGTTGCCGTACTTTTATAATTGGTTAAAGGAGATAGAAGTCTTGGAATCAATAAGACTGTGAAAATTTAATTTATTTTTATTTTTCAATTTACACTTTCAGTAATGGATATTCTTATGTATATATTTTCATGATTGTCTCATTTAATTACTAGGAGGCATACTATTGTATTATTCATTGCAATCTGTTGCTAGATTAGATATCAAATATGTAATTGTTTGATCCCTTTAATTTGTGAAGTAACTAAAGATTAATGGTTTGTTTTGTCAGAAATTATTAAATTTTAGAAATTGTCGCACATGTACAGTGTTACGACGAATGCGTCCATTCTTGTAGTATCTGGGTAAATAGGAAAATAGGGGATAGGGATTTCTTATCTTTTATCTGTAAAAAGAGGGAATGTGAGTCGCCACCTAGTATTTGATCACTAGAAATCTTAACTAGTCTCAGAGATCGTGCACATGGACTGGTTGCGTAAAGAAAAGGTATTAGCACCTCAAATATGTCATACCTAAGGTAAGATGCATTATTTAATTGTCTGATATATGCTAAAGGTGTTATTGTGTTTTCTAATTGTTGGTCTGTCTAAGGTTTAAGAAAAGTCGTTCTTGGTAAAAAGCTCTTTATCTTATTGGGTAAAACCTAACCATTCTAACGTCAACAAAAGAATAACTCTTATTTAATATTAGAAATACATCTTATGTATAAAATTGTAATCCCAGATATTAAAATATCAAAATAAAGTTTTTGGTATTTTTTAAAATATTGGCCTAATTCTCATGGTTTTAATAAACTGGTTATTAAAGTAGAAAATGCATGCTAATAGATATTTTTTGATTTTTTTGTCGTGGGAAAATTTCGTATAAGTTTGAGAGATTTGGTTATATGCATGAAAACAAGTTATATATATTTTTTTTCTAAATAATTTTTTTAACATTTCAGAGAAAAATCGGGTATTTTAATACCATATTTGTATCTTTATAGAAAATTCTACGAGAAAATCACAAAAATTTTTAAAGGATTTTTGAAATTTTTTTGTTGTTTTTTTATTTAATGTATATAATATATAATATAATATTATATAATATTATTATATTATAAATATATAATAGGATGGGTTGGCCCAAATATATGAGTTGAGCCCATCCTGTCTAGGTCGTGATCAGCTTAGAAGAATTGTGATGTGGTTAGCCCAAACGAGTTGGGCTAACACCAGCGTAAAACATGTGTTGGGCTGAGGTTGACCCAAAGGTATTTTCCATTTCTTTTTTTTTTTGGATTGTGTCCGACCTGACCCGACCATTTTGGTCTGGGCTGGAACTAGTTTGGCCTAGAAAACAGTGGAGAAAACTCTCAACAACTCACGTTAACAGTGAATAGTGAATTATTTCACTTTTAATTGTCATTTTGCATAACAATGTAGATGGCGAAGAAGAAGAAGAAGAAGAAGAAGAAGAAGAAGAAGAAGAAGAAGAGAGGAGAAGGGCGGGGGAAAGCTGACTTAGCGACGGCTTGTGGCGGCGGCTGGGAGGAGCGTTGGTGGTGGTGTTATGGCTTCAGATAGCGGTGGAAAAAAAGGTGGTTGCATCTATTGTGTAATGGTTGTGCTTTATTTGTTTCGTCTTCCTTTTTTTTCCTGTTTTCTTTGTTTTTGCTTCTGCCCCTCTTCCTCTCTTGCTTATGCTTTTATCCCTTTTTGTTTCGTTTTTTTCTTCTCTTTTTCTCTTTATTTTCCCTGATTTTTTCTCCCTATTTTTTACATTTTTTTTGCTTTCTATTTTTCTTTTTTCTCTCTTGTCTTTCTCTATTTTTCCCCTTTTTTTCCCACTCAAATCCTCTAAAAATCCCACAAAAAATTTCTCATATCATCCCTCTCTCTTTCCCCTAGTATTTATAAGGGGCAAGACTACAACCCTTGTCTAGTCATGTCAAAGAGGTAAGGTGGCTAGACAACCACTAGGCAACCGTCGTAGGGTCGCCCGCAGGGCTTGTCTTCTTCTTTTTTTTTTCTTTGCCTCAATGGCAAGGCACGAGGTGGGGTATGAGCCTTGTCGGTTTGTTTGGGGTTTGGGAGAGAGAGGGAGAGAGGCATTGTAGGGGATAAAATCTCCTTCTTTCCCTGCTTGGGCACGAGGTGGGGTGTGAGCCATGTCGATTTGTTTAGGGTTTTGGGAAAGAGAGGGAGAGAGACATTGTAGGGGAGAAAATCTCCTTCTTCCCCGGCCTATGCGCATCCAGGGGAAGAAGGAGATGTACAGTGTCGTTCAAAACAACACCATTTTCCCTTCTTTTTTTTTTTAACAGTGGATGTAACAACGTCGTTTTTAACAAAACACGTCGTTTCATTTAAATGAAAATGACGCCAAAGAAGTCAATTTTCAAATCAATCCTCTATTTTTTAGTTATTCAATTAAGTACTCATTTGCAATTTTGATTTTAAGAATCAATTCAATTGCATTTCTGCCAAATTTAAATGTCAGCCCTGAAGATGACCGCCTTTTTCATTTGAATCCTTTGTTTTGAATTTATGCATTTTGACCCTCAATTGATCAATAAACTTTTGATTTCTTCAATTTAACCCCTAATTCGGTCAATTTCATTCCTTATATTTACACGTCTTTTTCTAGTTTGGTCCTTAGTTTTGGATTTCATCAATCAAATCTCTAATTGCCCATCAAACTTTAATATTTATGCAATTAAGCCCTTGATTTGACCAAATCAACTCTTAAAAAATATAAATTGACCCCTGAACTTTAATTTCTTTAAATTAAAGCCCAAATTGACTTAAAAAACAATTTTTCTTGCAATCAGATCCTCTATAAATTCAATTAAACCTTAAATAAAAATTAATTGAGTCCTCAAACATCAGATTTTAGATTTTTCTTCCTCAAATTGAATTTTCTTTGTTAATAGGGCCTTCATCAGTAAAAAATATACTGTCAAATTTCAATCTTTGTATTTTTAAACTTTCTCATCCAATTTTTGACCATTTTCTAGGCGCTTCAACATTCTCTTTCAATTTTTTTTTGAAATTTTTGTATTTTCTCTTTTTTTTGTGGGGACCCAAAAATAGGTAACAATAGAAATAATATTTGACTAAATTAAATGCAACTACTTGTGCTTGTGTTGTTTAGTTTTATTGATCTTTCTAATTCTTAACATTGTTACTAGATTAAACTTTCAGCATTTGTCTTGGGTTATTTAGTAGTTAGGATTAATTAGATCACTTGTTTCTAATTAACTGCAATTAAGGAGAGACAAAAATAATTCTAACGATGAAAATTCAAAGTGTGAATTGATATATACTTGCATTGATGATTAATTAAAAAATTCCAATGTTTGATGTTGACTTAGACCAAGGTTTGTTCTTCTGGTTAATTTTGATCCCTTAATTAGAATTTTTCCCTAGTTGTGTTTTCTCATAATTGTTTTTATTATACTTGGACCCCACTCATCCTTGTTCACATAACTTAAAACTAGACTAGATACTCTCCAAGGGAACAATCCTTACTCGCACCACTATATGTATTTTTAAGAGTTTAGGTTTTATATTTAGTTGTTTGTGACTGCGCACCAACTTTTGGCACTATTGTTGGGGAGTGATTCTAGTTAATTTTTGTGATCCTAGTGATCCTTATTTCTTTCTTGAAATGAAAAAGATCGTTAGTTCCTTAAGGTCTCGATAGAATTCTGATTTCAGTAGAACTAGACCTTGATATTATAGGTTTTTTAAAGGTAAACGATATTCTCAACAAGACTAGTTCCTTTTATATTGCTAGCTCCACCCTCTCGAGGCTAAATTACATTTTTTTCTAGGGTTTTTAGGCATTTTTTAGCGTAGAATTTTTATTTATTTTCATTACTCTAGATTTTTTCCTGGTTTATTAGAGTTTCCTTGATTGTTTATGATTGTAACTCGATCTTCTAATAAAGGTGATTTGTAGTGCAATCCAAAAGTAAAGAGAACCTTGCACAAGTTAAGGAGGGAAGCTCGTAGAAATCTTAAAAAAAACAATTTAGCTCTTGATTCCCTATTTACTAGCGATTCTAATCTAAAAGGGGAGGAAGTTATGGCTGGGAATCAAACTTTGAAAGAGGTTGCTGTTTTTTATTTGAATCAACAACCTTTATGCATAACATCCACTATTTTAGATGCTACTATTACTTTTGAATTAAAGTCTAGACTAATACATCTTTTGCCCACTTTTCATGGCCTTGCTGGTAAAGATCCTCACAAACATCTAAAGGCGTTTCATGTGGTATGCACGAGTATGAAACCCACGAGAGTGAATGCGGAGCAAATTAAATTAAGAAAACTTACTATTTTCTTTAAAGGATTTGGTTAAGGATTGGCTCTACTATCTATCCTTTAGAAGCATTACCACATTTAACGAGATGAAAATGTTTTTTTTAGAGAAATATTTCCCAACTTCAAGGACAACTAACATTCAACAATAAATTTATGGTGTGAGGTAGCACAATGTTGAATCTCTATATGAATACTGAGATCAGTTTAAGAAAATATATGCAAAATGCCCCTATCATCAAATTGGTTAGTATTTGCTTATCCAGTAGTTCTTGTATAATTTTGTATGGTTAGAGTTTTTATAAAATCATTTCCTAAATTTAATTGTAGTTAATTATGATAGCGAGGGTAGATGTAGAACAAAGGTCTAGCTCTATTTTGAAAAAACCAATACCTGCCTAAACTTATACACCTTTTCAAAACACCACATTGGTTCAAAGATTCTAAACTCAGGTAGTGATTTGAATACAAATTACCTAAAGTTTATGGTTGGCCTAAAACATCTTTGTCATGGTTGATTTATAAGGATTTCAACAAAACATTGTATACCCATGAAAAAGAAGGTAGTTTGCCCAAGAATCTTCTCCATATAAAAGCTTTTTATAATGTCTTTAATGATTGTGATCTCAATGATCTAGAGTTTAGAGGTCCAAGACTTACTTGGATGAACTAACAAACATGTATGACATGCATCCAAGAAAGGTCAAATAGATGTCTTGCTACTTTTTCCTAAAAAAACATGTTTGAATCATTTTTTTTTTCATCTTCAACATATAAGGTCTAATCATTCTTCTTTGAAGTTGTTTTGGAATCAAAATATAGATGCAATGCCAAACCTAAGAGTTTTATATTTGAATCCATATGGATAGGGGGGAGAATATGAAGAAATAATAAAGAATGCATGGGAAATATATCTCATAACTTCACTAATATTGAAACTTCCATTGCTAGATGTAAAAGTGATAATTTAGATAGCAATTATTTAGTTTAAATTAAAAGTATGATAACTAAAAGTTAATAGCATGCGAGCTTATAAATAAAGTATAACACTTAAATTTAAAATTGAATTAAAAAAATTTAAATAGTGATAATTTAGATAACAACTATTTAGTTTAAATTAAAAGTATGATAAGTAAATATTAAATAGCATGCAAGCTTATAAATAAATTATAGCACTTAAATTTAAAATTGAATTAAAACAATTTCCTAGCATGAATATCATGTATATAGTAAGTTATTCAAAGTTATTAATTCAAAGTAGATCCTATTATGCATACTAAAACCATTGTAAATATAACGCACTTATTTGATGAAAATATTTTAACAAAGAAATAAAGATGTTGTTGTCAAGGATTATACACTTTGTTCTTAAGACTAAAATGCTTGTTACTTGGTGCAAATGATCTTGTTACAAATAATCTCTCAAGATTTCAATAACTTAACTTTTAAAGGAAGCTTCTTTGAAAGTCTACAAACTAAAGGAAAAAAGAAACTCGCAATTTCTCTACAAAGGACTAGAACTTAAACTCTAGAGCAGAGGGGAAATTGGGTAAAAAAGTAAATAAACTAAAGGCAAAAGAAGCTAGAAAAATAGTAGAGAAGAAGACAAATGAGCTACGACTAGATATGCAAAACATCTCCCTATTAAACCTTTTTGAACAGATTTTTTAAACCAAAATTGATGTAAAATTAATTTTAATAATTACCAAAATTAATTCTCACCATTTTACGTTAATTACCCACCATAAACAAGAAACATCTAATATTTTTTAGCCTTAAAAAACTTGTATTTTTTAATTTATAAATAAAAGTGTTCAAACATTTCATTTATGGTCTAACTAAACGAAATTGGATGGCAAAAAGTATTTTTAATAGACTAAAAAATTATTTTACAGCAAACTCAAATAATGCTAAGTTGTGCCAAAAGAGCATGCACCTGTAGATTAAACCTAAAACCCACTTTGCCTGGGTCCTCTTCTCTCTAAAATATTTAGTGCTCTACAGGTCTATTTTTAACTCGTTAACTTTTCACTATATAAGCTACAAGAAAATCTTGTAACATTTGAATGCAAGATTTAAGGTTCTTGGATTTACAAAACATATCAATCAATGATTCTTTTAGATGAATTGATCATTCACTTATAATTTTGGATTCATAAAATCTTTCTCTCATATAAACATAATCATCATATGAAGCGTAATTATATAAAGAAGTTGAAACTAAATCCAAGACAATGGATTTATGAGGAGCGAAAGGAGATTGGTAGTGTTTTAACAAATTATTTTTAAGAATATTTCACCTTAAACAATCTAATTGACCTAAAGAAGATGATGTAGATGGAAACAATACAAAAAAGATAACAAACAAAAGCAACACATAATTCTACCGAATAGAGCCTCCACACAAAAATACTAATTTGAAATTTTATCACTGCATATTTTTTTTTCAAGTAGTCTGTTGAAATATAAGCTAAGTATCCCCATTTATACTTGTTCTAGATCTACCTTAAATAGAAACAAATCCTAATAAAAAAACTATAGATTTATTATAAGGATTGCTAAACTAAATAAAAAAATAAAAATATTAAGCATAATATTTAGTTTTCTAAAATAAATAGAAAAATATAAAAATATCATAAAGAAAGATATTTCCTATACCAGTCTCTCCATATAGCAAAGAACTCATTCTTGAGTTCAAATTATTCTTAACTTTATCTTATAGATGTTCAATTAAGGCTCTCAAACTCCTTTTCTTTCTTTACTTGAAGGGTATAACAACTCAAGTTATCAACTTTAGTCCTTCATCAATGTGTGTTGTATCCATATAATCCTTAAACAAATCTATCTTTGTAATAACAATAAATATATAATCAAAAGGATCAAAATATCGTATATCAAAATTTGTTTTATTTAGTACATTCCATTTTGTCTTTACACTTAACCTCTAACTTATTAATAAGGACATTATCTATATCATCACTCTTATAGTCATCATTGTTTATGCTCTCATTATCAACATAACCATCATAAAAATAAACATCATAAATTAGTGGAGAGTACCAATTCATATATATCTTGTCATAGATAGGATCACCAAATCTATTTGATACTCATCCCAATCAGAAGGTTTCATCCTTTATTTTTATAAACTTTTATATCAGTTGTTTCTGGATCAATTATACTATAAGTTCTTTGTTCCTTTTTTCTAATAGGGAGAAACTATAATTTAGAACTGAATTCCAAGTGTTGGCAGATAATAGTCTCATAAATCAATAAAATATAAGAAACCTTACTTAATTTTAATTGATTCAAAAAAAATAATATATGGCTAAACTAAACTAGAATAATATAAGAAAACAATAAAAGAACAATACATTTATAAAGAAAACTAAGAAAAATGATAAATTACAAGATATAAATTACGAAACCAAGGTAAATTGAATAAAGAAATTATGTGTATAGGGTTAGTTATTATTTCTAGTAACTGGATGACCTTTTTATATTATTACAAAGATTGAATCCTACATGAACTATAATTCATAATCCTATACAAACTATTCATGGTAGACCAGGAGATCATAACATGCATCCTAATACTATTCTTATCCCTATTGGTACATCTCTTTCCTACCAATCATATGTTTACTAACTAACTTATAATTTCTACTAGTGTTATATGCAACATACTCCTATTCAAAGTAAGACTTGGTATTCTAGTCAATCATGTGAACTTCTTATCTTAGTGGTTGATTTCCTTTTCCTAGTTGATCAAGACTTTTATCTCTCATGGATTATCATGACTTATAGTTTCCTTAGTCAATCACTTTTTAATTTCCCTAGTTTATTTGGATTTTTTTTAGATGTGTTCGATTTCATTACTAATGTTTAACTTTAGCATACCTTCATATATTTGATAGTGAATAACTATTATTTCCACTTCGTCAACATTTAGATGATTACTTTTAGTGTAAACACTAGTTAGGTGGCCCGCGCTACACCACGGGCTCACCTTTTATATTCATAAAAAATTCGGTCCTGACAATGGTAGGACCCAAGGCTATTTGGTCCTGCACATGGAGGACCCAAGTCTATTTTGAGCCCTGCACAGCCAACGACCCATGGTTATTATGGGTTCTGCAACATGAAAGACCTAATGATAGTTGGATCTTGGCGTGCCTAAGCGCCACGTGTGCGCTGGGTGTGCTCAGCCCCCATGTAGACAACTCAATCGCCATGTGTGTGTAGGGGTGTGCCCAACACAGAAACAAGAGCCCACGTGTGCGCAGGGGTATGCCCAACTCAGAGGTAGGAGCCCAAGTGCGTGCGTGTGTGTAGGGGTTGTGTCCAGCCCCCAGGCAGGAGCCCAAACACCACGTGTCCCCATGTGGTCTAATAATATTTATAACATAAAAAATAATATTTTTAATATTAATATTTTTTATTATAGTAAAAATAATAATATTCATAACACAAATAATACTATTTTCAATTTCAAGAATGTTTAGAACATAAATAATAATATTTGTTTTCTATTAAAACTTTGAATTATTATAAAAATAATAATATCATTGAGATGAATACTTTGTATTCTAAGAAAAGTAATAATATTGACAACACAAATTATAATATTTTTTATATTAATACTTAGAATTGTTGAATATTTTTAATAATACAACGTCGCGGGCTCCCTTTTTATTTGTATAAAAACAACCACAACAATTTATAATATAAATAATAATTTTTTCTTTCAAATTTATTAATTATTTTATTAATAATATTAATTATAATAAAAATAATAATATTTCTAAAACAAATAATAATATTTAAATATGAGGCCTCATGAACATTAAGTTTTGATAAAGGACCCAATAGAATTGGGTCCTTACGCTAGACCCATTGATCATGGGTCTTGATGCTCGATCCATTCCCCTTGAGTCTGGAGCCATGACCTAAGCACCACTTGTCCCCAATGGGGCGCACCCATCGCAGCCCAAGCACCACGTGTGCGAAGGGTGTGCCTACCACATAGGCAGAAGCCCAAGCGCCACGTGTGCGTGGGGATGTGTCGAGCACTTAGGGATAGCCTAAGCGCCACGTGTGCGTAGGGGGTGTGCCCAACCCCCAGGTAGGAGCCCAAGCGCCACGTGTGCGCAAGGATGTGCCCAGCACTAAGGCATAGCCCAAGCGCCACATGCGCGCAAGGGGTGTGCCCAGCCTCCAAGCAAGAGCCCAAGCGCCACTTGTCCCCACATGGTTTTTCTTTGATAGTAATAATAATTTTTTAAAATTTTTTAATGATGATAATAATAATACTAATAGTAATTTTTAAATTTTAATTTTACCTTTCAAATCAAATCTTTTGTTGTTTTTCAACATTAAGAATAATGTTTTTCTAATTTAGTATTTATTTTATTAATACTATTGATTATTATAAAAATAATAAAATTTATAACTCAAAAAATAATATTTTTAATATTAATAAATATCTTTGAGATGAATACTTTGTATTCTAAGAAAAATAATAATATTGACGACGCAAATTATAATATTTTTTATATTAATACTTAGAATTGTTGAATATTTTTAATAATACTATGTCGCAGGCTCACTTTTTATTTTTATAAAAAATGCCACAAAAATTTATAATATAAATAATAATATTTTCTTTCAAATTTATTAATTATTTTATTAATAATATTAATTATAATAAAAATAATAATATTTCTAAAATAAATAATAATATTTAGAATTTTAGGACCCATGAACATTGAGTCTTGATGAAGGACCTAATAGAATTGGGTCTTTATACGAGACCCATTGATAATGGGTCCTGACACCTGACCTATTCCCCTTGAGTCCGGAGCCATGACCCAAGCGCCACTTATCCCCAATGAGGTGCTGACACGATCAAAAGATTGATTTCTTATTCCAAGTGCAGGAGTGTCGAAGTAATAAATAATCCGACAAGACCATGGTCGAACCATAGGGAGGTGAATTATATAAAATTATAAACAACAAATAAAAAGGAGTTGAAGAGAACTTTTAAGATGTGATATTGATGTAAGGAAATCAAGTATAAAACAATTGTCAAGGTTAGAGGATTCACTAATGGTATTTCAAAGAAGTATAGTATAAACTCTTTTTATTACTCAACTAGAAACCACACACGAAAGAGGTTTCAATCGGATTATAAATTATTAACATGATTATATTAATTATCTTATTGAAGTAATGTCAATACTTGTAAATGTGGTCAGATATTCATGGTGTAAATTATGTTAACAAGAAATCAAATTCCTTTCATAGCACAAATGTCGGTTATACCATACAGTAGGCTATGAAAGTGCCAAGTATTTGTTGTACCAAGGGTTATACAACACAAATCTAGATTAACCATTTAACAAGTAAGGTATTAAGAATGAGTAAGATAACAAATACAAAACTTATTAGTATCAAACATTAAAGTCCATGTTGAGTTTATATTATACTTATTCTTACACCATTAGTGTACCATTTTCACCTTGACAAAATTAACTTAGCTAAACATAATGAAGAAGAAAAACAAAAATAAACAATATAAGAACATAAACATGATATAAGTTAACTAAGTATAGTAAAGGAATATAAGTTAACTAAGTATAGTAAAGGAAATGAAAAACATAAACAAGAGATTAATATAACATAAAATAAAACTTGAACATTACAAAATACAAAGAAAGAGATGATCTTGATCTGAACACCAAGATGTCTAAATGTATGGCAAATGCCTTCTTTTATAGGCTAAAATTCAGAACTATTGATTTGATGACTAATTATTGAGTGGGTGGCCACCTCTTGCTTTGATGACAATCATTATCTTCTTGTCTAAACAAAACATCATTACTAATGTTAGAATTTGAGTTGAATATTTTGTATTCTAAGAAAAATAATAATATTGACAATGCAAATTATAATATTTTTTATATTAATACTTAGAATTGTTGAATATTTTTAATAATACTATGCCGCGAGCTCACTTTTTATTTTTATAAAAAATGCCATACAAATTTATAATATAAATAATGATATTTTCTTTCAAATTTATTAATTATTTTATTAATAATATTAATTATAATAAAAATAATAATATTTCTAAAACAAAAAATAATATTTAGAATCCTAGGACCCATGAACATTGAGTCTTGATGAATGACCCAATAGAATGGGTCCTTACGCTAGACCCATTGATCATGGATCTTGATGCCCGACCTATGACCCAAATGCCACTTGTCCCCAATAGGGCGCGATCATGGCTCACCCAGCGCAGCCTAAGCGGCACATGTGCGCTGGGGAGTGCCCAACCCACAGGTAGGAGCCCAAGCACCACGTGTGCGCAGGGTGTGCCCAACACTGAGGCAGGAGTCCAAGCGTCATGTGTCCGCAGGGATGTGCCCAGCAGTGAGTTATAGCCCAATCGCCACGTAGGCACAAGGGGTGTGCCCAGCCCCCTGGCAGGAACCCAAGCGCCACGTATCCCCACATGGTTTTTCTTCGATAGTAATAATAATTTTTTAAAATTTATTAATGATGATGATAATAATAATAGTAATACTAATAGTAATAGTAATTTTTAATTTTATCTTTCAAATCAAATCTTTGGTTATTTTTCAATATTAAGAATAATTGTTTTCTAATTTAGTAATTATTTTATTAATAATATTGATTATTATAAAAATAATAATATTTATAACACAAAAAATAATATTTTTAATATTAATACTTTTGATTATAGTAAAAATAATAATATTCATAACACAAATAGTATTATTTTTAATTCAAAGAATATTTAAAACATAAATAATAATATCTTTTTATTAATAATATTAATTATAATAAAAATAATAATATTTCTAAAATAAATAATAATATTTAGAATCTTAGGACCCATGAATATTGAGTATTGATTGAAGGACCTAATAAAATTGGGTTCTTACGCGAGACCTATTGATCATGAGTCCGAACGCCCGATCCATTCCTCTTGAGTCCGGAGCCATGACCCAAGAGCCACTTGTCCCCAATAGGGTGTGATCATGGCTCACCCAGCGCAGCCTAAGCGCCACGTATGCGCTGGGGAGTGCCCAACCCATAAGTAGGAGCCGAAGCGCCACATTTGTGCTGGGTGTGCCCAGCCCCAAGCCAGGCAGCCCAAGCGCCCCGGGTGCGCAAGGGTGTTCTCAGCGCCCCTCCAGCCTGGCGTTTGGGTCCTGTAGGCTGCAGCCTCCCCACATGCTCCCACCAACAGTGCAGTCCACAGTGATAGCACTAATAGTCTACAGTACCCGCGCTACAGTGCAGAACAATGCAATCCACAGTGAATTCACTCACAGTGAACAATATTCCGCGCTATAGTGAAATACTGATCAGTTACAGTTATAGTTAATATAAGAACAAGTGGCTCTTTAATAATATTAGCTTGAGCAATAGACCCTTGTTCTTAAAAATAAAAAGTTCTAACAATGTCTAAATTCACAACAAATGAAATAAACATAATCATTATAATTGTGGTTCCTATTATTTTATAGTGATTTAAGATGTTTTCCTTTATTTCTTGCTTGAGAGGAGTGAAATTGGTCTTTAAAAGGCATTTGATAAAAAAAAAACATCTTTTTCTTAGGTGTAAAATGACCATTAAACATTTTTTTCATGTATTGGAAACCATTTAAAACATTGATTTCAACATTGTTTGTCTTTGTATCTTCATCTTAAACTATTAAATGAATGATAAGAGCTTTGATGGAAAGATCATGTTGTTTTTCCTTAAACCTTTAGCAAAATATTTCCAAGATCTTGGCAACTATTGAATGATGGTTGAAACTTACATCTATTCAACACAAGAATGACTTTGGAGTAGATGTCATATATAGTCATTTAAAGTTTACAAGGTTATCTACCACGGGCTTTTTATTCACTTGGAACCCAAAAATGCATATTTTTAAACTCATCTTTTTTGGTGTCATACTTTGGTATAGATCCTTCCAAATCTTTTTTTATAAAAAAATATCTTGGTCAAAGTGATCACAAAGCTCGTCAAATATACAAGTAAATATTTATGAAAATGATTAATATTTTTTTTTCTATTTAATTCTTCTTAAGGGAAGGATGACCAATGTATCATTTACCGACCCAAGCCTTGTCACTGTAGAATCATGTGCCATAGATTAGAGAAAAATATAAATTTTAAGGGATATTTTTTTTGTTAGAAACCTTTTTTCTTTATGATATTTCACCACTTGCCTAATTAACCATTAATAAGTAATTGTAATATGAGTGGATTTGATTAGGGGTTCTCCATAATTAATTATTACTTATTCCTTTAGTAGAGGCAATAGAGTAACATATATCTAATATTGAACAATCTCTTCTT